>Ga0209540_10000387_pt1 | contig 43012 bp, 37 predicted proteins | sample BarGraIncu01121A_FD_184501 | JGI IMG/M metagenome (GOLD analysis project Ga0209540, IMG submission 184501) | Arctic peat soil microbial communities from Barrow, Alaska - Barrow Graham LP Incubations 011-21A (SPAdes) (version 2) | ecosystem: Environmental > Terrestrial > Soil > Wetlands > Peat... | reverse complement strand
GTACTCAAGTGCCTATCAGTATTGCGTTCCTTGTTCTTTGCGGTTTGTGCACGTCCATCATGTGGGGTGGTGTTTTCAACCTTGCTGTTGAAGGACTTGGAAAATACACGGCTGCTGCAGCAGGTATTTTCATGGTTATGGTTTGCGGTGGTGGTATTGTTCCACTTATCCAGGGTTGGGTTTCTGACCACTTCGGTTATTTGAATAGTTACTGGGTAATGTTTGCATGTTTAGTATACATGTTGTGGTATGCACTAGTAGGTTGCAAAAACGTGAACAAAGATATTCCTGTAGAATAACAATAAAAAAACATAAGACAATGGACAAACCATATGTAATAGGCATGGATATGGGCGGAACAAATACCGTATTTGGTATTGTTGACGCGCGTGGAACTGTAATTTCGAAAAGTGCTATCAAAACAAGCACACATACAGATGTAAATTTGTATATCAATGACATTTATACCGAACTTTCAAAACTTATTGAAGCTGCCGGTGGAATTGATAAAATCAAAGGAATTGGCGTAGGTGCACCAAACGGTAATTATTATACCGGAAACATCGAATTTGCTCCTAACCTTCCTTGGAAAGGTGTCATCCCATTTGCCAACCTAATGGCTGACAAATTTGGTATTCCTGCTGCTTTGACGAACGATGCTAATGCAGCAGCCGTTGGCGAAATGACTTACGGAGCTGCACGCGGAATGAAAAACTTTATCATGATTACTCTGGGAACTGGTGTAGGAAGCGGTATTGTTATCGACGGGAAAGTGGTATACGGCCATGATGGATTTGCAGGTGAACTTGGTCACGTAACAGCTATCCGCAACAACGGACGCTTGTGCGGTTGTGGAAAATCAGGTTGTTTAGAAACTTACGCTTCGGCAACCGGAGTAGCACGTTCGGCTCGCGAGATTCTCGAATCGAGCACAAAAGACAGTTTATTGCGCAATATTCCAATTGATAGCATCACTTCTAAAGATGTATTCGATGCAGCTATGGAAGGTGACGAAGTAGCAAAAGAAATCTTCAACTTCACCGGAAAAATTCTGGGTGAATGTTTAGCTGACTTTGTAGCATTCAGTGCGCCGGAAGCAATTGTTCTTTTTGGTGGATTAACAAAATCAGGTGATTTAATTCTTGACCCTATCAAAGAGCATATGGAAAAGAATTTACTTCAAATCTGGAGAGGTAAAGTAAAAGTATTGTTCTCTGAATTGAAAGAAGCAGATGCAGCCGTTCTTGGTGCAAGTGCATTAGCCTGGGAAATTTAAAACCCCAACCTAATTATATTGAAAATCCCTCCCCGAATGATTCGGGGAGGGATTTTTTTTAATGATTATCCGTTGTATTACCCATGTTGTATCAAATTTTGATAATCAGACGTGAGTTCGATATACGATTTACAAATTCTAAATATAACAACATGGTTTCCAAGTCTGAAAGACTTACAAGTATATTTTGTTTCTTATAAGTTATTTTCCCGGAGGGAATATATATCAATAGAAAATAAAACAATCTCAATCAATTCCCCATAGGGGATAAACACAGAAAAATGTGAATGTCCTACGGACAATAAATATACATATCTGTTTATTCTATGGATATGTAAGTCCTACGGACTATCTTCCGATTCCTGATTCGCATAACTTATATAATCTCTATTATATTCGTACCATTATTCACAAGACATAAACAGCCATTACAAAACTGCGGGAAGCCATCCGAAGTTCGGATTTAACCTAGCAGATTTGCAACAAGCTTGCCGAACTTCGGATTTAACCAAGCAGGTTTGTAATACCCTGTCCGAACTTCGGATTTAACCATACAACTTTGTAACAAGCCGTCCGAACTTCGGATTTAACCAAGCAGCTTTGTAACACCTCATCCGAACTTCGGACTTAACCAAGCAGCTTTGTAATAGCTCATCCGAAGCTCGGATTTAACCATGCAGCTTTGTAATACACTTACCGTGCTTCGGACATTCAAATAACACACTGTCTGCGGTTCGAAAAACTAAAACAGCGGCTACGCGTTTCTTTCTGTCGACAAAACCCGCCCATTCGTCGAAAACAATTGCAGCACACCACCCTCTGACGTACTTTTGACTCCGAATCAACACATTACGTACAGATGAAAATAAAAGTATTCCTTATCAGCTTGATGGTAATCACCATTACCACCCTTTCGGCACAAGAAAAGCCGGTGCAATGGGATTTGACCAATTGCATTGACTATGCGCTGAAAAATAATATCCAGATTCAGAAAAGTAAGATTTCGCTGGAACAAACTACTGTAGCAACAAAGCAAGCTAAAGCACAATTGTTTCCAAATCTTTCGGCTTCGGTCAATCAGAATTTATCAAACAGTCCGTTTCTGGTGGACAACGGAACTGCCAATTCCTATTCGGGAAATTACGGCATAAGCAGTTCCCTGATGTTGTTTGATGGCGGCAAAACATTGAAAAATATCCGTCAGCAAAAACTGCTTGAAGAAATCGGACAATTCAACGTACAATACTCCCAAAAAAGTATTCAATTTTCAATTTTGCAATCCTACCTACAAATTCTGTATGCAGCCGAATCGGTCAACATTGACAGTGCCACGGTGGAAGTATCGAAATTTCAATTTGAACGAGGTACAAACTTGCTAAAAGCCGGAAGCATTTCGAAAGTTGATTTGGCAAAACTGGAATCGCAATACAGCTCCGATAAATATCTGTTGGTTGCAGCAAAAAATGCTCTTGAAACCAGAAAGCTAAACTTGAAACAGCTGCTTGAACTGACAGTGGCAGATCAACTCAACATTATATTACCAACATTGAACGAGGTAGACATTTTGAAACCACTGCCTATTTTGCAAAGTGTTTATGAAACCTCACTAAACGTGATGCCACAACTAAAAAGTGGTAAGCTAAACATTCAGGTTGCAGGCTTGGAAACCGAGAAAGCCAAAACCGGATATCTCCCAAAGATAAACCTGAACGCAAGTGTAGGTACCAGCAATAATAGCCTTTCCACTTATAATTTTGGCAAACAATTGCAAAACCAGTTCAACAACGGAATAGGCGTTTCGGTAAGCATTCCTATTTTTACAAACCGCAGCACAAAATCGGCTGTAGAGACTAGCATACTGAACGAAAAAGCAACGCAACTAAGCCTACAAGAAAGCGAAAAAAGTTTGTTAACCGAAATTGAATCGGCTTATCAGGACGCATTATCTGCTCAAAGTCAATACGTAGCTGCCACCGAAAAAGTAAAAGCATTGCAGACCAGTTACGATTTAATAGAACAACAATTTAACCTCGGACTAAAAAATACCTTGGAACTGCTCACTGAAAAAAACAATTTACTATCGGCAAAACAAAGCATGATTCAAGCTAAATACTTAAGTATAATGAACGTGCAAATGCTGAATATTTATCAAGATCTACCATTGGAAATAAAATAAAACATAGAATATGAAAAAGAATAAAGTCATTATCATCTCAGTATTGAGCATTGCTGTATTGGCAATTGGATTATACGCTTTTCAGAAAAAGACGCCAACAGATGCTTCCCACCTGGATACAACTAAACTGTCGCTCAATAAAATCACGACAACCGTAACAGCCACCGGTACCATCGACCCAATCATCGAGATTGCTGTTGGCACACAGGTTTCGGGTATTATCTCTAAAATTTATGTGGATTTCAACTCGGCTGTAAAAAAAGGTCAAATTTTAGCCGAACTGGACAAAACCAATTTACAATCGGACTATAATTCTCAACTTTTGAACCTCAATGCCCGCAAAACCGATTATGAATTTCAACAAAAAAACTTCAAGCGTTCCAAAGAGCTTCACGACAAAAATCTGATTAGCGACATTGATTTTGAAACAGCGAAGTACAACTATGAATTGGCAGAATCAACTTATAAACTTAATCAGTCTAACCTGAAAAAGGCTCAAACAAATCTGGATTACGCTACCATCCACTCCCCTATCGACGGTGTTATTCTGTCGCGTGCGGTGGAAGAAGGGCAAACTGTTGCCGCTTCATTCAGCACACCAACATTGTTCACCATTGCTAAAGATTTGACAAAAATGCAAGTAGTGGCAAACGTTGACGAGGCGGACATAGGTAATATCAAAACCGGACAACGGGTTTCATTTTCGGTTGATGCTTATCCTAATGACCAATTTGTGGGTGAAGTAACTCAAGTACGTTTAAAATCGACCGTAACGTCGAACGTGGTAACGTATCAGGTTATTGTGAATGCTCCAAACGAAAATTTGAAACTCAAACCGGGATTAACTGCAAATATCACTATTTATACGGTTGAAAAAAACAATGTTCAAACTTTGCCGAATAAGGTCTTTAGCTTCAAACCGGATATTGATGCACTGACAAAAAAAGAGCTTGTTGTTATGGAGAACAAAAAAAATGTGGGAAATCTGAAAGAAAACGAACGAATGGTTTGGGTGCAAAATGGTAAAAACATTATGAACAAAACCGTAGTGATAGGTGATGCAGATGCTACCAATACAGAAATTGTTTCGGGCATCAATGATAAGGATGTAGTTATTCTTGAACTAAAATCGCTTAGTGATAACGCTGTGAATGGTGCTACCGAAAAAAGTCCATTTATGCCAAGTTTCAGAGGCAAAAAGCGTTAAGCGAAAAAAAATAAATATCATGAGCAAATCTATAATTCGATTAGAGAATATCAAACGTAATTTTCGGGTTGGTGATGAAACCGTTCACGCCTTGCGTGGTGTTTCGTTTTCCATCAGCGAAGGTGAGTTTGTGAGCATCATGGGCACAAGTGGTTCCGGCAAATCTACCATGCTAAACCTACTCGGTTGCCTAGACACACCTTCAGACGGCGAATACTATCTCGACGATGTGGCTGTTAGCAGCATGAATAAAAACGAACGGTCAACGCTGCGTAACCGAAAAATTGGTTTTGTATTCCAATCGTACAACCTGCTTGCAAAAACTACTGCCGTAGAGAATGTAGAGTTACCATTGCAATATAACCCTGAATACACAGGTAAAGAACGTCGCGACAAAGCCATCAAAGCACTTGATGCGGTTGGGCTGAGTGACAGATTACACCATAAATCAAACCAAATGTCGGGCGGACAAATGCAACGTGTGGCCATTGCCCGAGCTTTGGTAAACGATCCGGTACTGATATTAGCCGACGAAGCCACTGGAAATCTTGACACACGAACTGCCTACGAAATTATGGTATTGTTTCAGGAATTACACCAAAAAGGACGCACTATCATCTTCGTGACGCATAACCCGGAATTGGCTGCCTTTACAAGCCGCAACATTGTGCTTCGGGATGGGAAAGTAATTAAAGACGAAGAAAATAAAAACATTGAATCGGCAAAGAAAATGTTGGATGCACTACCTAAACAAGACGATTAAAATCAATATCAACTTTTCCAAAGTTTTAAACGTTGGAAAATTTAGCTAAAAATACAAACCATGAATATAGGAAATCTGATAAAAATATCGCTCCGGGCACTCAACAATAATAAAATGAGAGCATTCCTTACCATGTTGGGAATTATCATCGGAGTAGCATCGGTCATTACCATGTTAGCTATCGGGCAGGGATCGAAAAAGAGCATTCAGTCGCAAATATCCGAAATGGGCTCAAACATGATTATGATTCAACCCGGTGCGGGTATGAATGGTGGAGTACGAACAAGTAGCGACAATCAACAGTCGCTCAAAATGGAGGACTATATTTCATTGCGCGACAAAACATCTTATCTGGCCGCTTGTTCTCCATCGGTTAGCAGTGGTGGACAATTTATCTATGGTGGAAATAACTATCCAGCATCCATCTCGGGCGTAACCCCTGAATATCTAACCATCCGTAAACTAAGTGTTGATGATGGAAATGTATTCTCGCGCCAACAAGTTGCAGCAGCAGCCAAAGTTTGTCTTGTAGGCAAAACGATCGTCAAAAATCTGTTTCCAAATGGAGAAAACCCGATTGGAAAAGTAATTCGATTTAATAAAATTCCATTTACCATCATTGGAACTTTGAAGGAAAAAGGATTTAATACCATGGGAATGGATCAGGACAATATTGTGCTCGCTCCCTATACCACTGTTCAGAAACGTGTATTGGCCATAACTTACATTCAGGGCTTGTTTACGTCTGCACTTTCGGAAGATGTAACGGACAAAGCAACTAATGAGATTGAGACAATTTTACGTGCAAACCACAAGCTAAAAGCCAGCGATGATAACGATTTCAATGTTCGTTCGCAAAAAGAGCTTAGTTCTATGCTCACTTCTACTACCGACATTCTGACGATTTTGTTGGCATGTATTGCCGGTATTTCACTTTTGGTTGGAGGCATCGGAATTATGAATATCATGTACGTTTCGGTTACCGAGCGAACCCGAGAAATTGGTCTCCGTATGGCAATTGGTGCTAAAGGAAAAGATATTTTGGCTCAGTTCATGATTGAAGCTATTCTTATCAGCTTCACAGGTGGAATTATCGGTGTATTAATCGGCATAGGTGTGTCCATGTTGGTAAAACTGGCTATCTCCTGGCCTATTTCCATCGAACCTTATTCTGTAATTTTATCCTTTTTAGTTTGTACCATTATTGGCGTGTTCTTTGGGTGGTATCCGGCTAAAAAAGCATCTCAAATGGATCCAATAGAGGCTCTGAGATATGAATAACACTCAAGAAAATAAAGTTGTAACTCATAACTATTTTCTATCTTTGTAAAACACAAAAATCAACATGATACAAACACGTTACAAAAACACATTACAGTTCCTTATACATTTTATAGTATGGGGACTTGTTTTCTGTTTACCATTTATCATTTTTTGGAAAGATTCCGATTTTAATATCTGGGACAAGATGTTTCATCACATGGTGGTAATTTCATCTATGTTGCTGGTGTTTTATCTCAACTATTTCCTGCTTATTGAAAAGAACCTGTTCCAACGAAAAATTGGGAGATTCCTTCTGTATAATCTTCTTTTAGTTGTAATTGCAGGTGCGGCAGTGCATTACTTTCAGGTATCGTCCACCCCTCCAATGCCCAATCCTAAAGATATACAACATAAACCGAACTTAGATACGTTTTTTCTTATTCGGGATATCATTACACTGGTTGTAGTTGCTGTACTTAGTGTGGCCATTAAAATGACGGGGAAATGGTATATCACTGAAACCGAACGACAAGAAGAACAAAAAGAACGCACGGAAGCTGAACTGAAGAATCTCAGGCAGCAGCTCAATCCGCATTTTTTATTCAATACACTAAACAATATCTATGCACTAATTGCCATCAGTCCGGGGAAAGCGCAAGAATCAATGCTCGAACTCAGTAAACTGCTTCGATATGTGCTGTATGAGAATAATGGAAACTTTGTACCAGTAGAACGTGAACTGAACTTTATTCACAATTATGTTGAATTAATGCGAATTCGTCTCAACCCGGATGTGGACATGAAAATAGATATAAATGTTGCCGAAATGAGTAAAACTGTTGCGCCACTTCTATTTATAACGCTTATCGAAAACGCATTCAAACATGGTATTAGTCCATCTCATGCATCATTTATTTACATCAATATCTATCAAGACAGCAATAAACAATTGAACTGTACCATCAAAAATAGCTATTTTCCAAAAGGTGATTCCGATCAAAGTGGATCAGGTATCGGACTGGAAAATTTACGTCGGAGACTGGATATTCTTTATCCGCATAACCATATCTTGCATACCGAAAAAGATGGCGACGCTTTTGTTGCCGAACTCATCCTTCCACTTCATCAAATAAACTAACTATGACACTCAGCTGCTTCATTATCGACGATGAACCACTAGCACTCGGACTGCTTGAAAGTTATGTTGCTAAAACGCCTTTTCTTGAATTGACAGGCAAATTCTCGTCGGCTGTGGCAGCTGTGGAATCGGTTCGCGAAACAGCACCCGATGTTATTTTTCTAGACATACAAATGGCGGAGCTTAATGGAATGGAGTTTGCGCGATTGATACCCGAAAAGTCAAGGATTATATTCACCACTGCTTTCGAGCAATATGCATTGGAGAGCTACAAAGTCAACGCATTGGAATACTTGCTAAAACCATTTAGCTATTCCGATTTTTTGATGGCGGCAAACAAAGCACTGCAATGGCAGCAACTAAACGAAAAGGCGATAACCGAGAAAAGCAAAAGTTCCCCCGACTGCATCTACGTCAAGTCGGACTACCGGCTACTACAAATTGCGCTTAGCAAAATTCTGTACATCGAAGGCTTGAAAGACTATTTGAAAATCTATCTGGAAGGCGAAGCGGAGCCTGTTGTTTCGCACATTACCTTGAAAGCGATGGAAGAAATGCTTCCATCTAGCGACTTTATGCGGGTTCACAGGTCTTTTATCGTCCAAAAGAATAAAATAAAAGTGGTGGAACACAACCGAATTGTTTTTGGCAAAACCTATATTCCGGTTTCTGATTCGTACAAAGAATCATTTCAGAATTTTCTGGATAAACGAACGCTGGTGTAAGTCTTTACCAAAGAAATTAATGCACCGAAAGAGGTTTATCTTTTTCGCCCATAAAGAAAGCAATCAATACCACATCTTCGCTTCCGTTGTTTACGCCATTATGAAGCGTATTGATAACTTCCGAAAATGATGAATTTACTGGAAACTGCAAGGTTTTCTTATTCTCCACTTCCACCGTCAATGTTCCTTTCAGCACATAGGCAAAAACAGGAAAAAAATGTTTGTGCCAACCTGTTGACTTACCCGGTGGCAAAGTTACTTTTACAATCGACACTTCGTCATTCGCAAAAGTGGGGTAAACTATTTTTTGACCAATAGAGGTGGTATCGGTCTTCAAAACAGTTTCCAGAACAACTCCTTTATTATATTGCGATTTGGCAGTCAGGCAAATGCAAGTAAGGACAATGATAAAACAAATTCGTTTCATAAACTGATTATTTTATTATTCTAAATCAATGTGCTCAGCTACTATCTTCTTATTCAGAAAAACGGAAGCAGAGGATGAGAATTTCTCGACCGACTCGGTGGTAAGGTAGCGAATAGAAGCGTTTTTAGTACACTTTGCAACCATTTCGGGATGTCGTTGAAGATAATCTGCCAAACTACGAGCTACAATCTCACCCTGAGACACCACTGCTACACCCTCAGGCAACAGTGATTTTATTTTAGCTGCCAACAAGGGATAATGCGTGCAACCAAGCATTACCGTATCAATTTGCGGATCGGCAGCAAACAAATGTTCTACATTTTTGCGTACGAAATAATCGGCACCTACGGAGTTATGTTCATTATTTTCGATAAGCGGCACCCACATCGGACAAGCCTCCGAAGTCACCACAATATCATCGTGTAATTTTGCTATTTCAAGCGGATAAGAATTAGACTGAACAGTCCCCGAAGTGGCTAGCAAGCCAATGTGTTTTGTCTTTGTCATTGCTCCCACCGCTTCCACCGTTGGGCGAATCACACCAAGTACGCGACGGTTGGGATCCAACAATTGCAAATCACGTTGCTGAATGCTACGCAATGCTTTGGCCGACGCCGTATTGCAGGCCAACACCACCAACTGGCAACCCATTTCGAACAACTTCGTAACACATTCCAGCGTGTATTTATACACCACATCAAACGAACGTGTACCGTAAGGCGTTCGGGCATTATCGCCCAAATAGATATAATCGTATTCCGGCAATTCAGTGCGAATTTTGTCCAGAATAGTTAAGCCTCCATACCCCGAATCAAAGATGCCAATCGGACCGGGAACTACCCCTAATCTATCAGCTGACTGAGATTTAAAATTACTTTCGCCCACAATAATATTTTTGTTCTTGTTCATAATATGACTTTCAAGAATCGGTTGTAATTTTTCTTTTTATCCCCTTTAGACGTCAAGTGTTTTAATCAAACATTTGACCGGAGTTGTTGCTCATTTGAACCATACGGTCGTAATCAGCAGGTGACAAATCGAGGAAGTAATAATTCTGAGGATTCATTATTTCTCCTTTAAAATGTACTTCGTAATGCAAGTGAGGACCGGTCGATTTTCCGGTACTTCCTACTAATCCAATCACATCTCCACGTTTTACTTTTTGTCCAGCACGTATTTTAAATGCACTCATGTGTCCATACAAAGTAACATACCCATACCCATGATTTATCTGAACGCAATTGCCGTAACCTTGCTGCCATCCGGCACTTATCACCTGCCCGTTTCCGGTAGCATAAATATTGGCACCTACAGGCGCTGCAAAATCCATCCCCGCATGAAATCTACGTGTGTGATAAACCGGGTCGATACGCCAGCCGTAACCCGAAGCCATTTGTTTTAAGTTCTTGTTCAATACAGGTTGAATGGCAGGGAGGTTTTGTAACATATTCTCCTTGTTCTTTGCCAGCAGCACTAATTCATCGTATGATTTTGACTGAGTGTAAAGCTCTTTTTTTAGTTCATTCAATTTTTTTGTGGTCGAAACCACCACTTCGGAGTTGGTCATATTCAACAATTGCTCGTAATAATCGCTATTGGTAGCCGTAGCCCTACGCACCGAAAATGGAATTGGATCAGCCTGAAAAACGACCCGATAAAGATTATCATCTCTTTCCTGAAGATCACTCACCACTTCTTGCATTTCGCCAAACTGCCGCTGTAATACTTTGTATTGAGCTTGCATGTGGCTTTTTTCTTGTCCCAGTTGTTTCTCCTCAGGCGAATCAACAAATGTAACGAAGATAAAAAAGAAAACGGCACCCAGTGACATTCCCGAAAGCGCATGGATCAGAAATTGCTTTAGCCAATGAGTGATGGTATGTTCAATCTGCTCGTAACTTAATGTCTCGGAATTGAAATGAAATTTTTTCTTAGCCATAAAAAAAATACAGTTTATTACTTACGAAAAGGTATCATAAGTCTAAAATTTTAATGAAAATATAAGTCAATCAACCTCTTCTGATAAAAAATCAACGCGTCATCACATTTTTTATATCCACAATTGCTGCAAAAATAATAAATTTGAGCTACTTTTGCAGTCTTTATTGGGTATTATTAACCTAGAACCCCTAAATCCCCTAAAGGGGACTCTTTGAACCCCCTTCAGGGGGCAGGGGGTCATAGCAAATTATAAAATGACTTCACAAGAAATTCGTCAATCTTTCCTCGATTTTTTTGAGGGTAAACAACACAAAATTGTTCCTTCAGCACCCATGGTTATCAAAGATGATCCGACTTTGATGTTTACCAATGCCGGAATGAACCAGTTCAAAAACATTATTTTGGGTAATGACCCCATCAAATATTCGCGAGTGGCTGATTCGCAAAAATGTTTGCGCGTAAGCGGAAAACACAACGATTTGGAAGAAGTTGGACACGACACCTACCACCACACCATGTTCGAAATGCTTGGTAACTGGTCGTTTGGCGATTATTTCAAAAAAGAAGCCATCGAATGGGCATGGGAATATCTGGTGGATGTATTGAAACTGGATACCGACCGACTTTACGTAACCGTTTTCGAAGGATATGCACCCGAAGGTCTGGAACGTGACGACGAAGCAGCTGCTATTTGGGAACAATTCCTACCCAAAAGCAGAATCATCAACGGAAATAAAAAAGACAATTTCTGGGAAATGGGCGATACAGGTCCTTGTGGCCCTTGCTCGGAAATTCATATCGATATTCGCGACAATGAAGATCGTGCTAAAATTGACGGACTTACATTGGTAAACGGCAGTCACCCACAAGTGATTGAAATCTGGAACAATGTATTTATGCAATACAACCGCAAAGCCGACGGCTCACTCGAAGGACTACCCGCTAAGGTTATTGACACCGGAATGGGTTTCGAACGCTTGTGTATGGCCATGCAAGGGGTTCAGTCGAATTACGACACCGATGTATTTACTCCTATCATTGCCGAAATAGGTAAAGTATGTGGAGCTGAATACGGTAAAGACGAAAAAACCGATATCGCCATGCGCGTTATTGCCGACCATATTCGCACCATTGCATTTTCTATCACCGACGGACAATTGCCATCCAACGCAAAAGCAGGCTATGTGATTCGCCGTATTTTACGCCGTGCAGTGCGTTACGGTTATACATTCCTTGGCCAACGTTCGGCTTTCATGTACAAACTGATCGATGTATTGGGCGAAAATATGGGCAAAGCTTATCCTGAATTGATTTCTCAGAAATCGTTGATTGGGAAAGTAATCAAAGAAGAAGAAGAATCGTTCTTACGCACCTTGGAGACAGGTATTAAACTGCTTGACAAAGTGATGGACGAAACTAAGAAAGACGGAAAAACAGAAGTTACAGGGAAAGTAGCCTTTACGCTTTACGACACTTTTGGCTTCCCATTAGACTTAACAGAATTGATTTTGCGTGAAAATAATTTCACTGTAAACATTGATGAGTTCAATGCCGAAATGTTGAAACAAAAAGAGCGTGCACGTAATGCAGCTGCCACCGAAACTGGCGACTGGGTAACCGTTCGCGAAGGTGATAGCACGTTTGTGGGTTACGATTTCACTTCGTTCGACACAGAAATTCTACGTTACCGCAAGGTAAAACAAAAAAATCAGGAATACTACCAACTCGTGCTATCCAACACACCTTTCTACGCCGAAATGGGTGGACAAGTGGGTGATAGCGGTGTGATCGTATCGGAAGAAGAAACACTGGAAATTCTTGATACTAAAAAAGAAAACAACCTAGCCGTTCATATTGCCAAACAACTTCCAAATGATGTTACTGCAACATTTACAGCTACTATAAATATTGAAAATCGTCAGGCTATCTCAGCCAATCACTCGGCTACTCACTTGCTTCACGAAGCATTGCGCGAAGTGCTGGGTACACATGTGGAACAAAAAGGCTCGTATGTTAGTCCGGACAGTTTGCGTTTCGACTTCTCGCACTATCAAAAGCTAACCAAAGAAGAGATTCGTGCGGTGGAAACAATTGCCAACGCAAAAATCCGTGCCAATGCACCGTTGAACGAAATGCGCGACACACCTATTGCGCAAGCACAAGCACTGGGAGCTATGGCTTTGTTTGGCGAGAAATATGGTGAGTCGGTGCGTGTGATTCAATTTGGAACCTCTACCGAGCTTTGTGGAGGTACGCACGTGCAAGCTACCGGTGAAATAGGGATGGTGCGCATTGTATCCGAATCGTCGATTGCAGCAGGTATTCGTCGTATTGAAGCTATTTCGGCTAAAGGCGTTGAGAAACTGATTAACGAACAACAGGACAGTTTGACGGAAGCAAAAGAGCTATTAAACAATACACCCGATGTATTGACTGCTATCCGTCGGTTAAGCGACGAAAGTGCAGAGTTGAAAAAACAGGTGGAAACTTTTGTCCACGAAAAAATAATGAGTCTGCGCGACCAATTGTTAGCCGGTGCAAAAACACAAAACGGGGTGACTGTTATCAGTTATCAGGGAACGTTGAATGCCGATCAGGTAAAAACACTGGCCTTCCAAATCCGCAATGTGCAAGCAGAGAAATTATTCTTCGTAGCCGGATGTATTGCCGATGGCAAACCGTCGTTGACGGTTCTGCTTAGCGACGATTTAGTGGCCGGAGGATTAAACGCCGTAAATATTGCCCGCGACGCAGCCAAAGAAATTCAAGGCGGCGGTGGTGGACAACCATTCTTTGCTTCGGCAGGTGGTAAAAATGCTGCTGGTATTGAAAAAGCAATAGCTAAAGCACTGGAAGTAATCTAATTATTACTTCCAATAAATCATTTTGACGGAGTAGCCTTTGAGCTATTCCGTCATTTTTTTATCCAAATGGATTAACTGAACAAAAGAAAATAAATTGAAAGAATACAAATAAAAGCTGAATTATCTTTGATATTCCAAACAGTATCAATACCTTGCACTCCGTATACATCAGTTAGCACTTATTTTACTTGCATCAATCACTCCCATTTCTGTTTAATCGTCATGCAAAAACGTCATATTTTCATACTTTGTATTATCATTCTCTCGCCATTTTCTGCTTTTGCAAAAAAGCATCACAAGACCTCGCACAACAGACATAAGGTAACCCGTAAAGTTCACCACATACAACAACCAACAATAACACTCAATGACGTAAAAGCCATGGAAAATGTCTGGGGCATTGACCTTTCGCATTACCAGAGCGACATTAACTGGGAGAAATTGGGGGAGCAAAAACCCAACTTCATGTTTATAAAAGCTTCGGAAGGTATTGATTTAAAAGACACCAGATATTTGGAGAACTATTCGGAAGCCCGAAAACGAAAAATATTGGTAGGTTCTTATCATTTCTTTTCTTACAAAAGTTGTGGAAAAGATCAGGCAAACAACTTTTTGTCGGTAGCACAACACAAAGACAGCGATCTGCTACCGGTGTTGGATGCTGAATTTACAAAACAAATGCCTGCAAAAAACGAGGTAACGAATGAGTTGACAGATTTTATCAACACCATTTACGAAAAACTGGGACATTATCCTATAGTTTATTGCAATCACAGATTCTACAAACTCTATTTAGAAGAACGTATAAATGCAAAATGCAAACTCTGGATTGTAAACTATCAATCAAAGCCAACTTGCGAATGGGCATTTTGGCAAACAACTGATCGATTTAAACTCGATGGCATTCGTGGTTTTGTAGATCTCAATATGTTTAATGGCTCTATAGCAGGACTTAATAGCATGTTGTATCATAAAACAATTATTGATTAGAGACCGGAACAAAATATTTATCCTAAAAAAGCGACTATTTTCAGTCGCTTTTTTTGTGAGTAATTCAGAACCGTTCGCAGAATATTTATTTAGATTTTAAAGTACGATTTAGAGAAGCAAAATATTTACATACCACTAAAAAACCTTATCTTTGCAGACTATTTGTTAGCATTGTACACTCGTGCTTAAAGCCTGAACAGGTGAATATTTTCGCCATGCTTCCATAAAAAATTTACCGATAAAGCGTCACAAACTTCTTCACCGGAGTAAGTTGCGCTGTCGCGCATAAGCTATTTATGAATTATTCAATTGAAATCATGCATTTTAAACGCTGTATAGTATTCTTTTTACTAGCATTATTTTTTCTATCGTGTAAAGTTCAGAAAACCACACCCAACGACCCCAATAATACCGAGTCCGAGAATAGTAAAGTGTGGGGAATTGACATTTCGCATTATCAAGAGGTCTTTGACTGGGAAAGACTAAAAGAACACGAACCGGGATTTATTTTTGTGAAAGCCTCCGAAGGAAGTACTATTCAGGATCCTAAGTACACAGAGTATTATAAAACAATTCGAAAACTGGATATTCCGGTGGGATCGTACCACTTTTTTACATACAAAACATCGGGAAAAGATCAGGCAAAAAACTTTTTATCCATTGCCAAATTGCAGCGCGGCGACTTACCCTTAGTGCTCGATGCCGAATTTGCCAAAACAATGCCCGACAAAAAAACGATAAATAAGGAATTATTAGATTTTGTTTCGGTAGTTTACGCCAAAACGAAACATTACCCAATCATTTATTGCGCCTACAAATACTACTTGCTCTATCTGAAGGATTTTCTGCCCCAAAAATGCAAGCTGTGGATAGTGGATTATAGAGGTAAACCGAACTGTGACTGGACTTTTTGGCAGATAGCTGAGAAATATAAGGTAGCAGGAATTAAGGGCTATGTAGACTATAATCTATTTTGCGGGTCTAAAAAAGATCTGGAAAACATGCGGTTTTAAGACCATTAATCTAAAAGAGGAACTTCCATAACGGAAATTCCTCTTTTTGTATATTGAAAATGTTTTTTAGAATCTGTATCTTGCAGATAGACAAATACCATCGAAAGAACTATTTAACCCACTTGCAAAATAAAGACCAGGACGATAATCCACTGATATAGTTAGTGGAATTTCAAATTGATACTCCAATCCTATTTGCCCTAAAACGCCAAGAGTTGTAACATTGGCTTTATTTTTATCTGTCAAATAATCAAAATTATAAGAACCAATACCTCCACCAACGCCGGCATACCAGTTAAAACCATCTGCCAATTCGGAAAAATCCCAAACCCATTGATAAATCCCGTTTAAACCAAAACCGGAGCGATTAAGACCAAGGTCTACTTCTAATCTGTTAGCAGTACCAAGTGGTTGTTGGTACGACACTTCGGCACCATAGCCAAATCCGCCACCCATTCTAAGACCAATTGTTTTACTGTCAACCTGTGCGCTAAGAGCACCTAAAGAACTCACTACTAAAGCGAGCACAAAAAACATTTTTTTCATACCTAAAAAATAATTAAGTGTTTATATATAGTTACTATACTATTTATTCATTTTCAAATATAATAAAAAAGAGAAATTTCGTGAACAGAAATTTCTCTTTTAATGCAAAAAAAATCTATTACAAACGATAACGAACACCTAAGCAAATACCATCACCTACAAAAGCATTCTCTCCTGCATAAACACCAGTAAGTTGAAATGCAGGTCTGTAATCCAACGACAAAGTCAATGGAATTTTAAAGTTATACTCGATACCTATCTGACCCAACAGTGCTAGTGGGAAATAAGATTTATTATTATTTGAATAAACTCCCAATTGGCCACCTACGCCGGCATACCAGTTAAAACCATCGGCTAATGAGGACAAATCCCAAACCCATTGATGTACACCCGACAAAGAGAAACTGGTACCGTAACTGTAGTCACGAAGACCCAATCCTAGCTCCAGACGAGTTGATTTGGTTAATCCTGTTTGGAACGACAACTCTGTTGGGTAACCCAATCTAAGTCCTAGCGTTTTACCATCTACTTGTGCATTCGCAATACCAAAAGAGCTCACTACTAAAGCGAGTGCAAAAAACATTTTTTTCATACTTGATTTTTTTTGTAAATTAATTCTTATCTAAAAATATGTGCCAAAAGCATAACATTATTCGTGCCAATCTCCATTTACTTTTATAAGATCTATCAATTTTTCTACAGCTTCATCCTCGGGGATGTTGCGTTCGAGACATTCTTTTTTCTTATATAGACTAACTTTTCCACGTCCGGCACCTACGTAACCGTAATCCGCATCGGCCATTTCGCCGGGTCCGTTTACAATGCAACCCATGATCCCAATTTTTAGCCCTTTCAGGTGCGATGTACGCGCTTTTACACGTGCAATGACTGTTTGTAGTTTAAACATAGTTCGTCCGCAACCAGGGCAAGAGATAAACTCAGTTTTGGTAACCCGTACACGCGAAGCCTGAAGAATACCAAAGGCTACTGAATTAATTGCTTCTACCGGAATACTTCCTTCATTTTCAAGGAAAATCCCATCTCCAAAACCATCGATAAACAACACACCCAAATCGGCTGCCGCTTTTATCTGTAATTGTTGAAGTTCATCTTCTTCGTACGTTCTGTGTAATATCACTGGCACTGTACACCCTGTATTTAGCAAACTATGGAAGAAAGCGCGCTGCTCTCCTACTCCATTTTGATGATCGGTTTGCAAAATCACCACCACATCTTTACTATCCTTTAGCAACTGAAGCAACTCAGGTGTTAAGTTAGAATAACTCAATTTCAAAAATTTTATTGCGGAATCATCTTCTTTTAACGCATCAATTTTACTTGCAGTATATACCGGATACATTTCTCCATCCGCAGCAAACACATTATCAACACATAAAATATAATCAGGTACAACAGCATGATCGCCATCCGATGAGGCTACTACCACAGGCACATTTTCACCACCGATATTACCAACTTTATGGGTTTTGCGTCTGCTGTATTCAAAGCGGGAACGCTCGGTATTTTCTACCGCCACGATAGGTGCATGATTGGCTCGCGATGAAATATAAAAAACCAACAACCGTCCAACGGGAATTTCGGCTTCGGGCTCTTCACTCAATGAAACACGAATAGTATTACCAATGCCATCGGCCAGTAAACCACCAATACCAACAGCCGATTTAATTCGACCATCCTCACCATCGCCGGCTTCGGTTACACCCAGATGCAATGGAAAATGCAAATCGGCTTGTTCCATTTCTTCCACCAACAGGCGTACGGTTTGTACCATCATCACCGTGTTCGACGTTTTCATTGAAATCACCACGCGATCGAAATTCTGTTCCTTACAAATCAGCAAAAACTCCATGCACGACTCCACCATGCCGCGCGAAGTGTCGCCATAACGGTTCATCATACGTTCACTAAGCGATCCATGATTAACACCAATACGAATGGTGGTATTATTTTTTTTACAAATATCCAGAAAAGGAATAAAACGAGCCCGTATTTTTTGGTATTCGAGTTCAAATTCTTCATCAGTATAATCCGACAAATCGCCGATTTTTACCGTACCTACATAGTTACCCGGATTGATACGCACTTTTTCAACATGCTGAGCCGCCACATCAGCTGCGTTAGCATTAAAATGAATATCGGCTACCAAAGGTACATTGCAACCTTGTTCGCGCAATGCAGCATGAATCTTCCCGATGCTCTCGGCTTCGCGAATACCCTGAGTAGTAAAACGTACCAATTCGCCACCGGCCTCAACAATGCGTAAACATTGTGCCACAGAATTCTCAATATCATTGGTATCAGTATTAGCCATCGACTGTACACGAACCGGCTCATCACCACCCAACAAAAGATCGCCTATCTGAATTTTGTCAGATAAGCGACGACTATAATTAAATTGATTTTGTTTCCACATATTTTAGTTACAAGAAAAACAGTTACTGGTTTTATTAAATAATATCATTATTTTTTGAAGTGCAAAAGTACATTTTTTTGAATATCTAACGTATGAGCGCAGAAAAAGTTATTCAAAAAAGTAAAGAAATTATTTCATTCCTATTGCTTCAAAGTTAATTGAAATTATTTTAATCTACCTAAATCTGAAATTTCAGTTACAATTTGAAAAAAACGGCAGTTGTATAAAGCCATATATCTGTAAATTAAAACATAATACCCACAAAACAGCATTTTTTTGAACAATAATTCTTATTTTTTTGTAATTTCGCAGTTCAAGAAAGAATATTTTGAATGATAGAGTTGATTAATTCAAGTTGGATAATAGCATTATTAGCAATGGTTGCAATTTATTTTGTGCCGACTAAAATGAAAGCTCACACAGCTGCATTGGCTGTTATTGCCAATTCGATAGTTACAAGTTGGTTGGCCATCTCGGCGTTGACAGGTAATATTGTTAGTTTTGTGTTTTACGGAGGAAACCTTTTCGGTGATGTTTTAGTACGAGTGGATGAGTTATCCGCTTGGTTTCTTCTCATCATTAACTTCACCTGCCTAACCGGCGTTTTTTACGGTTCGGGCTATTTAAAAACGTCCGAATGTTCCGTAAAAAAACTCAACCTGCACTGGATTTTGTTCGTTCTATTCCAACTTTCCATGTTATGGGTATGTATGATTCAGCATGGATTAGTATTTCTAATCATTTGGGAAGTTATGTCATTATCGTCCGTACTGTTGGTTATATTTGATTACCATAACCCCAAAATTATCAAAGCCGGGATCAATTATCTCGTTCAAATGCATATAAGCATCGTATTTTTGACCATTGGATTTATCTGGCTTTATTTTCAAACAGGTTCTTTTAGCTTTGATGCTTTCTCTACTTATTTTGGTTCAAACAGCAACATCGGACTTTTTCTTATTCTTTTTATCGGTTTTGGACTAAAAGCCGGATTTATCCCTTTGCACAGCGGATTACTTCAGGGAGATCCCGCAGCGCCATCGCACATTGCCGGGATTATGTCAGGTGTATTGGTAAAGTTGGGCATTTATGGTATTTTCAGGGTAGCATCATATCTCAGGAGCGATTATTTATTGTTGGGCGAAATTATCCTCACTGTATCGGTAGCTACAGGTCTGTTTGGAATTTTAAATGCAGCAGTACATCGTAATTTGAAGAAAATGCTGGCCTATTGTACCATCGAAAATATTGGAACGATTGGTATTGGCATCGGTATCGGACTTATCGGACTGGGAAATAACACTCCCGTTTTATATTATCTTGGATTTGGTGGAGCGCTGATGCACGTATTAAACCATTCTTTATTTAAATCACTTTTGTTCTTCTCATCCGGCTCTGTTGCACAGCAAACACAGACTTCCGATATGGAAAAATTGGGTGGATTGATAAAAAAAATGCCACGTACCGGACTTGTCTTTTTGATTGCTGCCATTGGCATCTGCGGACTACCGCCGTTCAACGGATTTATTTCAGAATTTCTTATTTATTCAGGATTGATTGAAGGCGTGAAAATTCATGACACCAATGAAATGATATTGTTTTCGGTGAGTTTAGCCAGCTTGAGCGTTATTGGCGGGCTTTCGATACTTACTTTTACCAAGTCGTTTGGAACCGTATTTTTAGGGAATGCCAGAAAACGATTGCCGGTGGAGCCACACGAGGTTTCATTGCAAATGCTTATTCCTCAATACGCAATTATTGCCTTAATGATAAGCGTGGCTATTTTCCCCGGTTTCTATTTGCAAGTGATTGGAAATGTGGTTATGAGTCTGACAAAAGGAGTTATTATTCCTCAACCGACTGGATTCACAAACTACCTATCTATCATGCAGAATATTAGTAATTACTCTATACTCTTTATTTGTATTGTGAGTATTTTCTGGGGAATACGCTATAAACTTTTAAGCACACGGTCGAAAGTGATACAGCCAACCTGGGGCTGTGCTTACGCTGCGCCAACAAGCAAAATTCAATACACCGGAAAATCATTCTCGAAAACATTGAGTAAAATGTTCAATTTTATTGTCATTGAACGAAAACAATACGCTGAACTAAAAGCAGGCGAGATTTTTCCGGAAGAGAGAAAACATGCATCACATTACCACGACTTTTTTGAGTTCCGATTTATCCATGTAATCACTAATCAGCTGGTTTACGCTGCAAATTATTTTAAATTCATTCAAAACGGACGCATACAATCCTATGTTTTATACGGCATTGTATTTATCCTGACCATATTTATTCTGACAGCATTCAACATAATAATATGAATTTAGTCTGGGGTTTCATACTTATTCCCGTCATAGCAATATGCCTTATTCCATTCCTGAAAATGAGTGGAAAAGCCATTGCTGTTTATACGGCTGTAAGTTTGATTGCTATCCTGACGAGTTTCGTAGCTATCGAGGCATTATTGGGCAAACCGTTTGATTCCACCCTGCCCGGAAGTTTTATCAGCGGCCCTATTCGATTACAGGTAGATGCGCTCTCGGCCTGGTTTATGCTCATTATCAATTTTGGTTTCCTGACCGGTGGTTTTTATGGTTTATTCTACATGAGCGCCTATAAAAATCAGCCTAAAAATCTGACATTAGCAGCTATACTTTTTGTGCTTCTCTATACCGCTCTGGTTAGTCTTTGCGCCATTCAAAACAGTTTTGTGTTCATTGTTGTCTGGGAAATAATGGCACTTTCGGCATTCCTGAGCATACTTTTCGATCACGAAAAAGTGGCCACTATTAAAGCTGCGATCAACTATCTGATTCAATCGCATGTTTCCATAATCTTCCTCATCATTGGGTTTATTTGGGTAGCGAGTCAAACGGGTAGTTACGACTTTGGTGCAATTCACGCTTATTCTTTATCGCATCCGGGCATGCTTTCCATGCAATTGTACCTGATATTCTTTATTGGATTTTCCATCAAAGCGGGTTTTGTTCCCTTTCACACCTGGTTACCTTATGCTCATCCGGCTGCCCCGTCGCACATATCCGGCATCATGTCGGGGGTATTGATAAAAATTGGCATCTTTGGTATTCTTCGCATGCTTTTGCTCATCAATGTCGATTATACTTCAATTGGCATATTCATTCTTGCCATTTCGTTAATTTCAGGCATTTACGGCGTTATGCTGGCTATTTTACAACATAATCTAAAGAAAATACTGGCTTACAGCAGTGTCGAAAATATCGGTATTATTGGCATTGGCATTGGATTGGGCTGCATCGGCTTAGGAACGAACAATGCGGTGCTGAGTTCATTAGGATTTGCAGGAGCATTGTTACATGCGTTGAATCACTCGCTGTTCAAATCACTGTTATTTTTTACGGCAGGCAATGTGTATCAGACTACTCACAGCATGGACATTGAGAAAATGGGTGGATTGATAAAAAAAATGCCACAAACCGCCTTCTTGTTTTTAGTTGCTGCATTGGCCATTTCGGGTTTACCGCCGTTCAATGGATTTATTTCAGAATTTATACTCTACTCGGGATTGTTTAGTTTGCTTCACAATGCTTCGGCAGTTTCGTTATTGGGAATTGTGTTTACCATAACAGGGTTGGTAGCCATTGGTGGACTGGCAATCATTTGCTTTACGAAAGCCTTTAGCGTAGTTTTTTTAGGAAGTCCCAGACATGAGTTTCATCATGAAGTAAAAGAAGTTTCGCGATTTCAACTATTACCCCTTTATTTTATCGTCACGTTTATCGTCACGATAGGACTATTTCCCAACCTATTTTTAGATTTACTGATAAAACCCGTTCAGTTATTTACCGGATTACACCAACTTCCATTCAATTCATTTCAGGGAAATGGCATAGAGGTGTTGTCATCAGTAAGCATGGGCAGCCTTTATTTTATGTTGACGGTACTACTTTTATTGGGCATCAGAAAACTCGTTCTTCGAAAAAGAGCGATAGCAATTTCGTCGACCTGGGGATGCGGATATACCGCTCCGACCGCCAAAATACAATACACCGGGAGTTCTTTTTCAAGAACTTACAGCAAATTATTTGCCATGATTTTTCTGATAAACAAAAAAGAAAAAGATGTACACGGCGTTTTTCCTATTGATGCACATCTGGAAACACATATTTACGATAAAACTGAAAAGTGGTTGATAGATTATCCACTGGGCAGATTGAAGTATTTTCTGAGTCGATTTCTATTTATTCAGAATGGACGGGTGCAATCTTACGTAGCTTATGGTATCGTGTTCATTATCTTTATTCTAACGCTTACGTTTTGTAATTTCTTATCATGAACTTAGTCTGGGGTTTCATATTTGTTCCGCTCATAGCAATATGTCTTATTCCTTTTCTTCAGTTGAAGGGGAAAGCCATTGCTGTGTATGCTGCTATATGTTTCATAGCCGTCCTCACAAGTTATGTGGCTTTCGGAGCGTTGGCCGGGCAAAACTTTGAATTAACATTGGCTGGCAGTTTTATAACCGGATCCATCCGGCTACAAGTAGATGCGCTATCCGCTTGGTTTCTGCTGATTATAAACTTTGCTTTCGTTACAGGTGGCTTTTACGGGTTGTTTTATATGAATGCTTATGCCAACCAGCTGAAAAATCTATCATTACACGGCATACTTTTCGTGCTGCTTTACACCGCTTTGACGAGTCTTTGCGCCATTCAAAACAGCATCGCGTTTTTAGTTGCATGGGAAATAATGGCTCTTTCTGCCTTCTTAAGCATACTTTTCGAGCACGAGAAAATAGCCACTATCAAAGCAGGCATCAATTACTTAATACAATCTCATGTTTCCATCATTTTTTTAATGGTAGGATTTATTTGGGTAGCAAGCAAAACGGGCAGTTACGATTTTAATACCATTAGAGCGTACTCTTTTGCACACTCTAACGCAGTATCATTGATGCTTTACTTGTTCTTCTTTATCGGATTTGCAATCAAAGCGGGATTTGTACCGTTTCACACTTGGTTACCTTACGCACATCCTGCAGCTCCTGCTCATATTTCGGGCATTATGTCGGGCGTATTGATAAAAATCGGAATTTTTGGTATTCTTCGGATGCTTTTACTTATGAACCTTGATTATATCACCATTGGCAGCATTATTCTGATTATTTCGTTAATTTCAGGAGTATATGGTGTAATGTTGGCCATCCTTCAGCACAATCTAAAAAAACTACTGGCCTACCACAGCATCGAAAATATTGGAATTATCGGCATTGGTATAGGGTTAGGCTGCATTGGTTTGGGAATGAATAATCCTATACTTAGCTCATTAGGTTTTGCAGGAGCTTTGCTCCATACCTTGAATCATTCGCTTTTCAAGTCTCTATTGTTTTTCACGGCAGGCAACATTTATCAAGCAACACATACACTGGATATCGAAAAACTGGGTGGATTGGTAAAAAAAATGCCGCAAACAACCGTTCTATTTTTGATTGCAGCATTGGCCATTTGTGGATTACCTCCATTTAACGGTTTTATTTCGGAGTTTATACTTTATACAGGTTTATTCGGCTCCATTCATAATGCATACATCACTTCTTTAATCGGTATAGCATTCACCATCACAGGGCTGACATTGATAGGTGGACTGGCCATAATGTGCTTTACTAAAGCTTTCGGGGTGGTTTTTCTTGGAAATCCGAGACATGATTTTCATCATGAAGTAAAAGAAGTGTCGTTTTATCAGTTGTTGCCATTGTATTTTATTGCAGCGTTTATAATTAGCATTGGCCTTTTTCCGGGTTTCTTTTTAAATGCACTAATAAAACCCGTTCAACTATTCACCAACTTACATCAACTGCCTTTCGTTTCTTTTCAGGGAAATGGCATCGAGACATTAGCCTCGGTTAGTAAAGCTAGTTGTATCTTAATTCTATTAATTCTGGTACTAATTGTAATAAGAAAATTGGTGTTACAAAAGAAATCGATTACCGTTTCAACAACATGGAATTGTGGATATATTGCTCCAACAGCAAAAATTCAATATTCGGCAAGCTCATTTGTGAAAACTTACAGCAAACTATTGGGAATAGTCTTTCTGATATTCAAAAAAGAGAAAGAGGTGGAAGGAGTATTTCCTGTTGCAGCACATCTCGAAACACATCCTTACGACAAAATAGAGAAATGGTTCATTGATTATCCAATAAACAATTTCAAGTCCTTTATGGGCAGATTTCTCTTTTTTCAAAACGGCAAATTACAGTTTTATATATTATACGGTATTATCTTTATTATCACAGTAATAAGCATCCCGCTGATATATGACCAGATTATTCTATTCATCGAATTTTTAAAACTATTATAATTATGCTAAGCTTATTATTAATTATCTTGGCCGCAACTTTTTTTACAGGAATTATAATTCGTACAAAAAGTATTGCTTCCGGACGTAAAGGACCCGGGATATTTCAGCCCGTGAAAGATGTGATCCGGCTTTTCAGAAAAGGAGCAGTTTATAGCAAAACCACCAGTTTTGTGTTCCAAATTGCACCTACTATTTATTTTGCATCGGTGTTTGTAGCCATGTTAGTCATTCCATTTGGACAATCGAAAGGAATCATCAGTTTCAACGGCGACTTTATTTTCTTTGCTTACATACTAGGTATCGGCAAGTTTTTCAGCATCATTGGAGCCATGGATACCGGTAGTAGTTTCGAAGGAATGGGTGCCAGTCGAGAGGCGCTTTACTCAATGTTTGCAGAGCCGGCTTTCTTTATCCTCATGGGCTCACTGGCTTTGTTGACCGGCTTCACCTCTTTTCAGGAGATATTTTCGGCCTTACACCTCGGTTCATCTATCAGTTACGCATTGGCAGTAATGGCTGCATTTGTATTTTTGATGATTGCCATGATTGAAAATAGTCGTATGCCACTTGATGATCCAAAAACTCACCTCGAACTTACCATGGTGCACGAAGTCATGATTTTGGATAACAGCGGATTCGACCTCGGATTGATATTAACTGCCGGTTATTTGAAATTTGCAATCTATGGAGCCATCATTTTTAATCTTTTTAGCGGCACAATTGCTTATCAATATGCCATTCCGATGTTTTTCGGAATGCAGGCATTTCTTGCTTTCGTTGTTGGAATGATAGAATCATTTATGGCACGATTCAGAATGAATCACAATGCTCAGTTCATTGTTGTACTTTCGTCTGTATCTTTGCTAATATTTTTTGGAGCTCTACTCGTTTCGGGTAAATTTCTTTAAAGACCCCTAAATCCTCTGAAAACTTTAAAATACAACAATTTTTAACTGATATAACATGTTACACGTACTGCTTATCGTCTTTCTGATTTCGCTCTTTTACCTGTCCATTGCCAATCGCATGACGACCTATGTAAATGTGCTTGCTATGCAGGGAATACTGCTTTTTTTCGTAGCGTTTTTCGAATTGAAAAATATCAACACGCTTAACCTTATATTAATTCTATTGGAAACGGTCATTTTCAAATCGCTGGCAGTACCTCTGTTTCTTAAATATATACTAAAGCGAAATAATATTACCCGTGAAGCGGAGCCATACCTGCCTAACTTTGTGTCGCTTATCATCACTACGGCGATTGTAATTACCACCATAATCCTTTCTAACACCATGGAAGAAGGGAAATTAGACAAAATGTTTTTTGTGGTGGCACTTTCAACCCTATTTACAGGATTATATTTCATTGCTTCGCGCCGAAAAATTATTACTCACGTTATGGGTTATCTGGTTATCGAGAATGGAGTTTTTGTACTATCGCTGGCGGTTGGTAACGAAATGCCCATGTTGGTGAATCTTGGCATCATGCTCGATATTTTTGCCAGTGTGTTGATTTTGGGAGTATTCTTAAATAAAATTGGAGATGTATTTAAGGACATAGATGTTAACCAGCTTACTAATTTGAAAGACTATTGAAACTAATTCATAATTAATAATTAAAGTACCGATCTTGGTTCTTCAACTTATCTACAAATAACCATTTATGATAACAATATATTTGATAGCCTCCGTATTAATTGGAACAGGACTCTTTTTTAATCGGGATAAAGCTCTTAATTACACGCTCATTTGTCTGTTTCTTGTGGTGCAATGTGCATTCACTGTGTATGCATGTTTGCATTACACCGAAACAACTGCCAACTACTTTACCTTCGATTCGTTGGGACTCATCATGTTGCTGACTGCCACCATCATTTCCATTCCGGCAGTTTTCCACAGTTACATTTACATCGAAGAGAGTGAAGAAATGACACCTCGTTCCCGGGCAACTTATTTTGGTGCCATCGTGCTTTTAATAACGGCAGTGAGTGCTGCTTATCTGGCGAATCATATTGCTGTGGTTTGGATTTTCACTGAAATAACCACCCTAAGTGCATCCGCTCTAATATATCACCACCGCAATAAGCTGGCATTAGAAGGCACATGGAAATACATTTTTATTTGTGCCATAAGTATCACTTTTGTTTTTATCGGCATCTTGTTTTTAAGCCTTTCGTTTGTCAATGCGCATTCCGACGATTTATCGTACAAAAATTTACTGGCACACAGCACGTTGCTAAATTCATCTTGGTTGCGATTGGCGTTTTTGTTTATCTTTACCGGATTTACGGCTAAGCTTGGACTTTTCCCTATGTTTACTGCCGGCGTCGATGCAAAGGATAAAGCTCCCGGACCTGCCGCAGCATTGTTATCGAGTATTGTAATGTGTATGGGCTTTGTAGGCATTTTCCGCATCTACGTAATAGTGGCCAATACGCCCTTACTACATTGGGCAAGCCTGGTGGTGGGTATTGCCGCCTTCTTGTCGTTGTTTATTGCTGCCGTCTATATGATAAAAGTAAAAAACATAAAACGAATGATGGCCTACTCCAGTGTAGAACACATGGGGTTGGTGATGTTAGGTATGGCTGCAGGTGGAATAGGATATTATGCCGCCGTTCTGCACATAGTATTGCACGCTTTCGTTAAGTCAAGCTTATTCTTTCAATACAATCAATTATACAAAGTATTCAAGAACAAGAATATTTATCATTTGGGTAACTACTTTAAATACAATACTACGGGAGCAATGGTCGTGCTTTTTGCCTTTATAAGCGTAACTGCTATGCCACCGTCAGGAATGTTTGTGAGTGAGTTTCTTATCTTTCGCTCGATGTTCGAGGCCAATCAACTGTTATTACTAATCGTTGTTTTACTGCTACTTACGCTTATTATCTGGGCATTTGCCAAAAGTATATTCAAGATATTGTTTATACCGGCAGTTAATTTCGACGAAAGTACAGTGCCGGTCATCAGCCCATGGAGATCTACATCACAATTCATCTTATTGGGTGGAGCTGCCTATCTGGGGTTAAATCCACCAATGATTTTTGTAGATTTAATAAAAACCAGCATTGCTCTTTTACCACATTGATTATCAGAAGCCAAAATTAAACCAGTATATTCCAACACGATAAGACTTGTAACCATTTATGAACTACATCAGCATAAAAAATAATCAGACCATTTTGCTTTCAGATATTCCGGAAAGTAACTATGAATCTTTTTTCGACATGAACTTCGAGTTGATTTCAGGTCATCCGGCGAGACATTGTGTAAATTATTTCGGATATAAAGCGGGCAATAACGTAAAACTTATTTGCTGTATTGCCGACGATACTATGCACGAGATATTAGTATCGACCTGTTTGGTACACAAAACACATGAATTGGAATCGTTCAGTAAAGAATTGCTGTGCTTTGAAAAGTTTGAACGCGAAATTCATGAAAATTTCGGCATAAATTATATCGACCACCCCTGGTTGAAACCAGTTCGATACGCCAATAATCGTGATGATAAATCGCAAACTATTGCCAACTATCCTTTCTTTGCTATCGACAGCGAAGAACTGCATGAAGTAGGCGTTGGTCCGATACATGCCGGAATTATTGAGCCTGGTCATTTTCGGTTTATATGCAATGGGGAACAAATCCTGCACCTCGAAATCCAGTTAGGATATCAACACCGTGGTGTAGAGCAACTTTTTATCAAAAACAAGAAATTACTTCAACGTGCCACCTTGGCAGAAGATATTGCAGGCGATACTGTAGTGGGTCATGGTGTTACTTTCGCCCACGTTTGGGAGAGTTTATGTGGCTACGAAGCTCCCCGCGATATAGAATTCTCACGTACTCTGGCATTGGAACTGGAACGAATAGCTGTGCATGTCGGCGACTTGAGTGGTGCTTGTACAGATATTGCTTATCAACTTGGTAGTGCCGTGTTTGGCCGGTTACGAACTCCTATCATCAATTATTTACAAGAATGGTGCGGAAACAGAATCGCAAAGGGACTAATCAGGCCGGGGCGCAACCAATTCCCCTTCACGCCTGCATTGGGCGAACGATTGAAGCATGTGTTGGATGTATTCGAGCCTGAATTTAACGAAATGGCAGAAAAACTATTTTCACTATCCAGTGCTTTGTCCCGTTTCGAACGAACCGGCCTCGTTTCGAACGAAGATGCTACAAAAATAGGTGTTGTAGGCATGGCAGCACGCATGACCAATTTAAATAGAGACATACGCAGTTCCCATCCCTTTAGCCTTTATACAGAATTAACCCACCAACCAATTTTGAAACGTCACGGTGATGTATATTCAAGGGTTCAAATCAGGAGAAAAGAAGTGGAGCAATCATTACAATACATCCGTACACTAATTGCCAATATCCCTATTCCAACCGAAAACAATGGTATAACGAATGTTCCGAAACCGAGCTCATTCTGCTTATCGTTGGTTGAAGGATGGCGTGGTGAAATTTGCCATTGTGCGCTCACGGATAAGAAAGGAGATTTGATGATTTATAAAATAAAAGATCCGTCGTTTCACAATTGGCTGGCTTTGGCGCTATGCGTAAGAAACAACGAAATATCAGATTTTCCAATTTGTAATAAAAGTTTCAATCTATCGTATTCAGGTCACGATCTTTAATTAATGAAACCTCATTAGCATATTATCCAATTAGCACATTAACCCTATGTTAGAAAATTTAAAAATAGTATTCCATCAAGGAAAACAATATATCCCAGACCCAACAACAGTTGAAATACCGGGTATTTTCAGAGGGCGTCCTGTTATTAGCCTTGAAAAAGTAAATGAAGTGGAACTAATAGAGTTGTGTCCCACCAATGCCATTTCGAGCCAGCCCATTCAAATCGATTTGGGCAAATGCACGTTTTGTGGTGAATGTGCCATGCGTTTTCCGGAAAAAATATCCTTTACCAAAGAATATAAAATTGCAAGTAATGAACGGGAACGTCTAATCGTAACAGAAGGCGAAGATAAACCTATCGAAGTAAATCCTGACACAGTGCGAAAGGAGATACATCGCGTTTTTGGTAAGTCGATGAAGTTAAGGCAAGTCTCGGCAGGTGGCGATAACAGTTGCGAGATGGAGCTAAATGCAGCTAACAATGTACAGTTCGATATAAGTCGCTACGGAATTGATTTTGTGGCTTCACCCCGCCATGCCGATGGAATTGTCATTACCGGACCAATTACCAAAAATATGGCCGAAGCAGTGCAGATATGCTACGATGCTATACCCGAACCAAAAATTATTGTGTTGGTAGGCACCGATGCAATCAGTGGTGGAATATTTGCCAACAGTTCAGCTATCGACCGTAGTTTTCTGGATAAATATCATGTAGATCTTTATATCCCCGGCAATCCTGCTCATCCGCTATCCATCGTCAATGGATTGTTGGATTTAACCCGAAAACTGAAATGACCTTCAATTCAATTGCAATGCCAAGCTGCAAATAAACTGTAACGAATAAGACATTTATAGACTATCGTTCATTGTGAGCTATTTAGCATATTAAATATATACATTTACGATATAATTGATAACAATTGAATTTATTTTGTATTTTTGCAACATACAATACAATAGACATTCATGCATAAGTTTCTTCGTATAGTCCTAAGTATCATTATTGGTCTCAATCTGTACGGTTGCTCACTAACACCCAACGAGCTAAAAACAGCCGAAAAACTGATTGAAACTGCTCCCGATTCGGCTCTACATATTCTACAACACGTATCGCTGAACGAGCATAAATCCGACTCCTATCGGGCATTGTACGGCATGCTGATGGCTCGTGTATTGGATAAAAAACCACTTTTGCCTGAACCCGACTCACTACTGGACTTCTCGATTGATTACTACCAACGTCATCCCAAAAACGACTATCTGTCAACTTGCTATTTGCTCAGAGGAAGAATGTATAAGAATGCATTACAGTACGAGCAAGCCATGAACTATTACCTCAAAGCACAGGATGCCGTTAAGGATAAAGAAAATTATTTATTGCTGGGTAGGATTAATTCCGATTTAGGCGATATATACAATGTGCAGTGCGACTATACCTTGGCACGAAAAAAATATGTGATTGCCCATGGCTATTTTTTCAGGATCAAAGACCAGCAGCAAGCCTTTTACTCGCTTATGAACATTGGCCGAACTTATCACGTGGCCAAAGATTACAATAGTGCACAAGTGTATTACAACAAGCTGTATCGCTTTGCCGCAGACTCTATTCAACAAGGTGTTTTACTACAGGAAATCGCTATCAACTACTATGACAATAAGCAGTATGACTCGGCATTGGTATCTTTCCGCAAGGTGATTCGCTACCCCTACCGGGGCAACAACAAGGCAATACGTTATTACTTTTTTGCCGATCTGTTTTTAGATATGAAACAAATTGATTCGGCCTATTACTATGCCAAAAATGCCTTTAATTACGCCCCCGACATTCGCACTCAGCGTGAGTGCTATCGCATATTGGTCAACTCCGAATCTTCACGCGGCGACTTGAAAGCCTTGAGCCAGTACATGGTCAGGTACCAATATTGCTCCGACTCTATCAGAAAAATAGACGCACAAACCAAAGGCAGCATACTGGAAACCATACATACCAACTCCAACGAGATACAAAAATCAAAACTTCATCTTTGGTACTCGCTAGCCTTGGCACTGCTGGTTGTTGCGCTTAGCTATTATTTATACAAACACCTGTATCTACGCAAAAACAAGGAGTTGAACGCTACCCACGAGGTACTGCATCAACAACAAAAAATTGAATTGCACAAAAAAGTAGTGTACAAACATCAGGATGCATTGATGTACAAAATCGAAACCATCAGAGCTACACAGTTAACCGAACGCAAAAAAGTCACGATTCCCGATAAGGTGGCACTCGACAAAAAGATATACGACGAATTGTTGCACTTTAGCGATACTGAATTTTTCTTTCGCGAAATGGACACTATACTCAATAATTTGGTAACCAAACTCCAAACCCGCTACTCTTTACTTAACGCCAAAGAGATAAGTTGGTGTTGCCTGTACCTGCTCAAAGTACCCACTGTGGACATCTATATGCTACTGGATTACTCCATCGGAGGTTTAAAAAAAATGCGACAACGTCTGGTGCAAAAAGTCGGCCTATCCAACGTATCGGAGCTAAACGATTTTCTAAATAATATTCTTTCAGAATAATAATCATTACGCCCCTGATTAAACTAAGTTTGCCCTTTTCACCAAATCCTCATAAGAAGGAGTGAAATTTTTACAAACAAGATGAATTATCAAACGAATTATTTGCCTCCAAAAAGGTTACTCTATTCCTCAATACATCCATCATCCACCCCTCAACAGCAAACAATATATTTTCTTTCGCTCTGAATAAACCCCCAGCTCAATTTCATAATTAGCATATAAACATCACCCAAAAAGTATCGTTTTATATGCATATTTTACAAACATAAAAAGCATGTCCCCCTATTTTCTCTTTTTCAAAACACATATCATTGATTTTCAGCAATTATTCAATATGGATTGTCCCCCTATTTATCAACAAAAAATTTGGTCACCTTCATAAACTATCCTTACCTTAGCAGCAAAATCAATCGAAATTTTTAGTCTCGAAAAGCAAATTAATTAAGCTTTAAATTCCAGATTTTGAAACATAGGTAAAAACCACTCACGACTCATAAACGTGAATTCTTCCAAATAAAATTTCAATGTTGTATAATATAAAAAACAATTATTCTGTATGAAAAAACCAAATTTACTAAAATCTCAAATCGGACTCAACACATGTCTGATTTTCACTTCTCGATCAGTTTTAGTTTCCGAAGACATCGTTATCCGAAAAGATGACCCTGTAGAGCCGACACCAACGCAAAAATAGTTTACAAAGAATAATTAATTAGCAGGCGGCACAGTCAATTTATTGAGGATAGTGAACATACATAGTTTGTCATATTTAACCTAAGCAACATAATAGTAACGGACAAATTTAATTCAGAGATAAAAGGGTTCGACTGTACCGCCTAGTTAATTAATTACTGTAAATTGCAACAGAATCTAAACGAAGAATAAAACCATTCCTCGAAATTAAACAACCACCCCCAAAGGAGGTGGATTTTTAAGTTATATTAAACCTGTTTGTTTGTTTGTTTGTTTTGTTATCCTGAAAATCGCACTTGGTAGATTAATTTTTACTTCTCGCTGTGTGATTTTCAGGTTATAACTCCTCCCTATCAGCCTTTCCAACCTGATAATCACTCACCCTAGACTGAAAATCACTTCTTCCAGATTGAAAAACAGGAACCCGAGACCAACAAGCAGGAACCAAAAACCGTTTATCAGCCAACTGAGACTGAAATTTAGTGAAACTTCCCTGACAAATAAGCGACATTGCCCGACTATCACTCACAACAGACCTATCTACAGGCTCGGAACACCGAAAATCAGGCAATATATAGTAAAAATCAGTGTTTTGATGTTAGCTTAATTTCAATAAACAAAAGATAATTCAACCTTAAACATCATTATAATAACAATAAATTTTATTTCAGACAACCCTTAACCAAATCAGTATGAATAATCATAATCAAAACATTTCTATTTTAAAAGGTTTAGTTGGAACCAAATATGGCGATTTATCTAGATTAATAAAAATGGACAGCCACAATGTCGTAGCAGGTTTCGATAAACTTTTGGCCGAGAATGATATCGATAGTCACGAGTACCTATTAATCGGCATTGGCTTTTCCGACTTCACTATTAATGGTATTGGGGAAAACAGCAAAGTATGCTGCGTGGCTCTGCTGCTCGAAACCGAAAAATACGGTAACTCGTACGAGGATATCAAAGCACAACTGCTATTGAACCCCAAAGTAGATGTAATTAAAAAATCGTTTTTAATGAAATACTCCGAATTGAGTAAATACATTAAGAGAATTGACACTGTGACACTTACCGAATTGGGGAAGTATATCAAGGAAATAAACATAATCAAAGAAAACTAAACGTGGTTACTGGTATCCCTACCCCAACAACAATAATGGTCAAATTTTCGTTCTTCGAAGCAGAATGCTCACGTTCACCAAAAGAAGTTACTGCTACAGTTACAGTTACTAAGAGTATCTAAATTATGTTTGAAATTAATGCAGAAATTCTAGCAAACACTACTCATTGCAGAAAAAATAATGGATGTTTAGCCGCCGAAAGTAGTAGCCACTGTCTCAATATAGAAATTGTCAAATGCGTAGGCAATAAATTACTCTTCGTAGAGTGTAACAACAGTTTTTGTAGGTATCAGTTGAAATACGGTCATGGCTCTACTATTTGTAATTGTCCGGTACGAATGGCAATTTACAACAAATACCGAAAGTAATGCACTTGCAGTGTGGATAACTATAAATACTAAACAGTAAAACCGAAAATGCGTACCGAAGCATATACATGGATTGTGTAAGGGCAGTAGAATTTCTGATAAGTCGAACGGAAATAGATTCTTCCAGAATTGGTGTTATGGGTGGCAGTCAGGAAGGTGGACTCACCTTTACCACAGCCGGACTATGCGGAAATAAAATTGCAGCATGTGCCTACTTCGATCCATTCCCGTGCGACCAACGGGATGTTTTAAAAATCCGAACCATTTGCAATTTTGAGCTAAAATACTACAATAGCCCTTGCTCTTTCGAAGAAGCTTTGGCTATACAAGGTCTAATTGATAGTAAAGACATGGCAGCAAGAATTAAATGCCCGGTATTTTTTGCCACAGGTCTTTTCGACGATGACTGCCCATCTCATATCGGTTTTTCTGCGGACAACAATATACGTGCGCAAAAACAATTTAAAATATATCCTAATGATAGCCATTTAGGAGAGTCGAACCATGATAAAGAGTTCTGGGCATTCTTTAAACATCAACTGAATTTTTAAAAAACATTTATACCTATTAACAAAGCAGTATTATAAAGTAACGGGGGCATAAAAGTTCTATTAAAAGACAAATTGACAGTCATAAGTCTCAATTTTAAAGGCAAAACATTAAAAAAAGCGCAAAACATTTCCTTAATTGAAAGCAAAAGCGTATTTTTGTGTAGATTTTTTTGAAAAATGACAAACCGATACGAAGAACTTATAAACGCATTTGAAAATAGACTGCGAAAATTGATTTCGGAGTACACGTCATTACTTGACCAAAACAAAAAAATTAAAGCCGAATTAGACCGTAAACAGACCGACCTAATGACAGCTCATCAAGAAATTTTGGAGCTCCGAAAAAATTACGACCATTTGCAAATTGCAAGAAACATGGGAGGCTCAGAAGCCGAACGAACAAAATCGAAACAAAAAATAAGCAAAATGGTGCGGGAAATAGACAAATGTTTAGCGCTTTTGGATGAATAGAGCGTATGAGAGACGATAATTTTACAATAAATGTACAAATTGGTGGCTTTAGAATGCCACTAAGTATTGCTCGTAAAGACGAGGAGTTGTATCGGAAAGCCGAAAAAATGGTGGTGAATTATCTGGAAAAATACCAGAAACTTTATAACCAACGACCTTCCGAAGAAATCCTTATTATGGTGGCATTTCAAATTGCTGTCATAGTGTCTAAACAGGAATTAAAAGAGGATACAGTACCGTTAGCCGAAAAAATACAATCTTTGGACGATGAATTAAAAGCATTGTTGACCAAAGAATAGTATCAAATACATCGTTTTTTTTTCATTATTTCCGCATTACGTTGTTTAGTACAGAAATTCCATTTTGTAGTGGAACTATTGTCCTTTTCGATGCAATGCTTTTTTTATGCTTCATCATTACAGAAAAAAGAGATTACACAATTATTAATTACATACTTAAATTCACAACATGGAAACCATAATAATCGGACTGATTGCCTTAGTTGTAGGAGCCGGAGGATCATTTGTCGTCCTACGCTTTGTCAACAAAAGAGCTGTTCAGGAAGCAGAAGCGGAAGCCGAATTGCTTAAGAAAAACAAGCTTATAGAAGTAAAAGAAAAATTTATCGGACTAAAAGCGGAACACGAACAACAAGTTCAGGAACGTAATGCAAAAATTCAAGCCGTAGAGATCAGACTTCAACAGAAAGAAATGCAACTGAACCAAAAACAAGGGGATGTACAACGCAAAGTAAACGAAGTTGATGCACAAAGAGAACAACTTGAGCACAAAGAAAGTAGTCTTGAAATAAAGAAAAAAGAATTGGAACATTTGAGCCATCAAGCTCAGGTTCAACTCGAAACTATTTCGGGTCTTTCGGCTGATCAGGCTAAAGAACGATTGGTAGAAGCGTTGAAGGAAGAAGCCAAAACTGAAGCCATGTCGTACATCAACGACATCATGGAAGAGGCTAAAATGACTGCTAATAAAGAAGCTAAGAAAATCGTTGTTCAAAGCATTCAACGTATTGCTACTGAAACAGCTATTGAAAATTCAGTGACTGTTTTCCACATTGAGTCTGACGAAATAAAAGGACGTATCATTGGTCGCGAAGGACGTAATATCCGCGCACTGGAAGCAGCAACTGGTGTTGAAATCATTGTTGACGATACCCCCGAAGCAATTGTTCTTTCAGCATTTGACCCCGTGCGTCGCGAAATAGCACGTCTATCACTTCACCAATTGGTAACCGACGGACGTATTCACCCTGCCCGTATTGAAGAGGTGGTAACTAAAGTTCGCAAACAAGTTGAAGAAGAAATCGTTGAAATAGGTAAACGTACCACCATCGACCTAGGAATTCACGGATTACACCCAGAATTGATTCGTTTGGTAGGTAAAATGAAATACCGCTCGTCGTACGGACAAAATTTATTGCAACACTCACGCGAAACAGCTAACCTTTGTGCCACAATGGCAGCAGAGCTAGGATTGAATCCTAAGAAGGCTAAACGCGCAGGACTGCTTCACGATATAGGCAAAGTGGCAGATGATGAACCGGAATTGCCACACGCAATTCTTGGCATGCGTCTTGCAGAGAAGTACAAAGAGAAACCGGATATTTGTAACGCTATAGGTGCTCACCATGACGAAGTGGAAATGGAAACACTTATTGCACCTATTGTTCAGGTATGTGATGCTATTTCCGGAGCGCGCCCAGGTGCACGTCGTGAAATTGTAGAAGCTTATATTAAGAGATTGAACGATTTGGAAGCTTTAGCGTTATCTTACCCGGGTGTATTGAAAACATACGCTATTCAGGCAGGACGCGAATTGCGCGTTATCGTTGAAGCAGACAAGATCGACGACAAAGAAACAGAATTATTGTCGTTTGATATTGCCAAAAAGATACAAGATGAGATGACCTATCCGGGTCAGGTAAAAATTACCGTTATCAGAGAGACGAGAGCGGTAAGCTATGCAAAATAATTGATAAGGGGCAGTTGATAGTTATTTCAATTATCAACTGTCAATTATCAACTATAAAAATGGGGCTGTTTGGTTTTGACAGCAGGTAGAACTGATATGTAAGCATGTCGAGCGTTGTGAAGCTGGCTCGTAAATCTCGGAACACAAAATTATAACTGGCGAAAATAACTACGCTCTTGCTGCTTAATCGAATCACAGTAGATAAGCTTAATTCCGGTACTAGGTACTAGAACGAGACATTTCCCAAATGCCCTCGCCTCGAGGCAATTTGATATGGAGATGCAGCTAAATCGGGGATAGTTGCGCTTAGCCTTGGAGGCGCGATGAAATAAAAAGGATAAGGTGCAGGTTGGTGGCTTCGGTCTTGCCTACACTCGAAAACTTAAGCGAAGATAAACATGTAGAAAGCTTATTATTTCCTTGTTTGGACGAGGGTTCGACTCCCTCCAGCTCCACAGATTGGTTTAGCTAAAAAGCGACACCAAAAAGACAAACCCTACAAAATCAACGTTTTGTAGGGTTTTTTCATCATCCTACCTTGTATTTAAGTTGTTGTTTAAGACACAATTTAGCCATAAATAGCCACTCTTCTGGGACTAAATCGTGACCTTTTTTGAAATTCAAAAATAGGTCACAGAAAGTCCTCTTTTGGCGTTTAATTATCGTCATTTGGAACCGGTGTAATTATTTCATTTTCAATCAATCAACTAGTTTTGCAAAGATTAAAAAATGAAATCATGAAGAGTACATTTAAAGTCCTTTTTTACTTGAAAAGGAATGCTATTAGAAAAGATGGTAAAATGCCAATTGTCACCCGCGTCACCGTTGATGGTATCATTGCGCAATTCAATACCAAGTTAGAGATCCAACCAAACTATTGGAGTGTAAAAACGGGTAAAGTTATTGGACACCCCTCTGATAGTAAGCAACACAATGCTCAACTAGAAGAAATCAAGGCTTCTCTTCATGGCATATACCATGAACTACAACGAAAAGATAATTATGTGACTGCTGAGAAAGTAAAAAATGAGTTTCTAGGGATTAGTGAGAATCATGAAACCTTATTAAGTCTTTTTCAAAAGCATAACGAGGATGTCAAAAAACTTATCGGAGTCAGCAAATCAGCCGGAACCTATCAGAAATATGAAGTCACACGTAGGCATCTTCAAAAATTCATGCAACTCAAATATCAGATTACCGACATTTCGCTTAAAGAGATTAAACATCTATTTGTAACAGATTTTGAGATTTATCTACTGACAACGGCAGCTTGCAATACTAACACTACCGCTAAATTTATGCAATTTTTTAAACGCATCATCCTTATTGCTCGTAATAATGGATTGATTGCCACTGATCCGTTTGCTAATTACAAAATTCGTTTAATTAGTGTTGATAGGGGTTACCTTACCCAAGAGGATGTTGAGAAGATATTGAAAAAAGAGTTCGCTATAAAACGGTTGGAGTTGGTACGTGACATTTTTATTTTTTCTTGCTTCACAGGGCTTTCTTATATAGATGTAAAGAATCTAACGAATAAAGAAATAAGAACCTCATTCGACAACAATCTTTGGATAATGACTAAGAGGCAAAAAACAAAAGTTGATTCAAATATACTATTGTTGGACGTTCCTAAAATGATTATTGAAAAATATAAGGGGAAGTCTATTAATGACCAAGTACTTCCAATCCTAAGTAATCAGAAAATGAATGCCTATCTTAAAGAAGTTGGAGATTTGTGTGAAGTAGACAAAGAGCTAACATTTCACTTAGCGAGACATACTTTTGCCACAATCGTGAGCTTTTTAATTATTCAGCTCATTTTAAGCAACTTGCAATTGGAAAAATCTCAATAGGTAATGGATAAGTAACGAGCTAAACACGTTGGTTTGCTTTGATTTGCGGTCGATCAAATAACTCTTTGACAAAGATAGAAAAAGATTGTAGCTATACAATACACTAACTCTCTTTAATGATATGCGGGTACATTTTTTAATGTTCTATTAATTTGAAGCAAGCTCTTTTTAATTTTAGCCACAACACCCGAAACTAGGTGTATTGTCTCTTTACGGTAACGTTCTCGCTCTCGCTCTCGCTCTTTTTGTCTGAACCACCATTTACGTAGAAAATTAGGGTTCAGCAGATTTCAGAACATCTGTATAATCTGATTAATCCAAATTTAGACTATTTCAATATCCAAGGCAGAGCCTTGATTCTAACACGACTAAGCTTGGAAACTTCGCCAAACCCAAAGATCACTAAGCTATGGTCAACTAAGTTAGTTCTCGCGATTTGTATCATTACCTATCAATAAATTATTACTAATATCAAGCAAGCTCTGTCTAAAATTATTATTCAACGTATTTATACCAATGGTATTTTGTAAGTCTTTCTCAGACGAGACATTTGCAATTATCTCTCTGCCACTAATGAATTTATATAACCCATCAACCAATGTTTTTTGAAAATTATCACTTTTGTTCATTTCGAGGACAAAACGAGGACCAAGTAAATTTTGATTTCCCGAATCAACAAAGGTACAAGTTGTAATTTTCGAACTAAGTAGCCAAGGTGATAAGCTACTCCGAACAACTGTATTTTCGCTTCTTGTAGAGTCATAGACTGACATACCTGTCGATATTTTTGATTCCGAATATGTTCCTTCTGCGAAGAAATGAACTAAATATGATTCAAATCGAAGTTCAGACCAATGCAAATGAGCTGTAATAGTCAAATAAAGAGAAAATATATAAAACACAATGGGTAAAAAGAAAATATTGAAACAGCTTCTAATTGGGAAAGCTAAATCAAAAGAATTAAGCATTGTTACTAAATAGATTGTACCTAAAATCACTAATCCATGACCAGCTAATGCTGCATATTGTTTAAAACTCTCGTAATTGTCTGGCATAGAATAATCAACCAAAATTGGTTGCGTTTCTTGAATTGTGTCTCCTGAAAAGTTGCCCTTATCATCACTCCCTTCCATTTGTAATTTCGGACTAAACATGCGATAAACCCTGTTGGGAACTTCCATAAATCGAATGTTTGCCATTTCCATATCAAAACAGCGAAACAAATCACGAGGGTGTAAATTATGTTGCCAATGTTCTCTAAACTCGCTAACAGATGTTGACGGATTAGAATTTTTTGCTCTTATGTTTGCAAGAGTATAGCCAACATATAATGTCCCGGCAGCAAGTAAAACAAATATGAAAAGAAATAAAAACGGAGAAATAAAAACAGGGGGTAAAGGGTACCCATTTCTGTAGGCAAACTCAACAATTGCAGGAGCTAAAACGCTAAGAATAACAAATAGAATAATGTTTGTTATTTCATTGTTTGTAGAGATTTTTGAAAAATGAACATTGTGTTTTGTTGGACGACGGACAAACCAAATAACTGTTAATGCTACTAAAAGTATTAATCCCATCCACCCTAAAGCATTGGATTCTCCAATCTTCAGCAATCCTGTAAAATCTGAGATTGTAGCCAAAAAATATAGAACTAAAGCCAATAATGTAAAAATACTCGCTTCTGCCATGTAATAAACAGAATTACGCAAAGGTTTTGGAAGAAACAAAAAATTATTAAACATGCTTATAAGCATATGCTCAATAAAACCTCGAGGTTCTCTAAATGTGAGATTTTTGCGACCCATCAACATCTGTTGTAACTCTGTGTCATTATACGCTGTATAGCGTTCTGAGCACCCTGTTTTTGAAACATCGTTTCCTAAACTTGAAGGAACGTTGCGACCAACTAAAAAACGAAATACTTTTAAAAGCCCATTTACTATGTAAAAGAGTCCATCGGCAAGTAATAGAAGTGAAGCAACCAAAAATAACCATGCCTTTTGTTGCTCACCATTATCAACAAAATGTCTTATCAAAAAGAGTAGAACAAGACCTACTGTAAATGTGATAGAACCTCTTATTATAAACAGTTTCCCTTCTTTTTTGAATGGATTCTTTACCTCAAGGGTTTCTTTACCGTAATCAAATGACATAATTATAATTATTTGAATTCAACATTAGAGTTAAAAGAATTATTGGTATCCCGATTGTCATAATTCTTTTGTTTTGCATAAATATATTGATGATTCCCGAATGCGAGAATAGGATAGAAAATAAATGGCAAGAAAAGTAATCCAATTGTAAAGCCCACATCATTACCAAAACTCTTTGAAAGGGAATGAACAAAACTAATTGCAAAAAATATATTTACAATTGGAATCAACAATAAAAGCAGCAATATTGCTGGTTTTTTAATTATCAACATAAATACAATCAAGTTTAGAAGTGGAATAAGTGCTATCCAACCTGACTGATTTGCTTTTGAAAATATTTTCCAATACGTGACTACAAAAAAAATAAGTAAAATAGGTACAAGTACATTCATAATTTTAGTATTTGAATTAGTGTAAAGTTAATATTTGCCATTCTTAGTAAAACCCGCTTAAAGTATATCAGCCTCTATACGACTACGAGTGTTCGGAATATTTTTTGTCGTTATAGTTGATATGAAAATAAAAATACTCTTTTCTCAAATCCAAGTTTCATATAGAATTTCCGTAGTTTATGTGCTTATATATTCGCCTTACGTTTGTGTATTTATTTACTTCCTTGTAAATATGGTAAATATAAAAATAAGGTATTTCTAAGCAAGTACACATGCCTGGATTTTAATTGTTGAGTATATAAATGATGTATTTGTTATTTTTTAATTAAAATAAGTGTCAAAGATAAAAATTATTTTTCACATTACCAACATGCTTTTTGATTAATTCCTAATTTATCCAGCGTACTATTTATCTGGGCGAAACCTTGGTAGCAATATGCGTTTAAATCTCTGTAGTTTTGCTGCATCTATGTCCAAGTTAGCTTTGAATAAAAAATAGGTTTGTTTCTTTTTCAATAGAATGTGTGGCATAGCCGTGTCTTATCGAATGTAAAGTAAGCAATTTTTTGATTTTACCTTAGTTTAAAACTGATCGTAAACTGTTTCTCTATATTCATTATTGTATTTTCTCTACTTACATCTCATTTATCTTGCACTTTTGAATCATAATTTTCGCTTAAATGCGTGTTGATTATAGCTACAAATGTGTCGTTAAATTCATTTTCCTTCTTTCTCTTCATACTTGACAAACTCATTTCGATAAACTCTTGTGCAACATTTCTTTCAGAATTCAAGACTTTAGAATAAAAAATTCTCCAATCGTTGAATTTCTATGCTGAAAAGTAGTAAAAGCATTTCCCAGCATAATATTTAAAAATCAAGCTTATTATAGAGAATTACTCTTCTAAAGCCCCAACTTCGGCGGGGCTTTTCTCCCTGAAAGGGCAAGTCATTTTGAGATGCTGAAAGAATTTCAAGCATCTCAAAATACAACTTGCCATTTGCTAAGTGCAAATACAATTAGCTTTATTTACTGTATGAAAATTTATCGTATTGAGATGAAAAATGAGAGTGCAA
>Ga0209540_10000386_pt1 | contig 43053 bp, 40 predicted proteins | sample BarGraIncu01121A_FD_184501 | JGI IMG/M metagenome (GOLD analysis project Ga0209540, IMG submission 184501) | Arctic peat soil microbial communities from Barrow, Alaska - Barrow Graham LP Incubations 011-21A (SPAdes) (version 2) | ecosystem: Environmental > Terrestrial > Soil > Wetlands > Peat... | reverse complement strand
AAACAAAGTCTTTTCAGACCTGAATTAGACTTAAATAGATAAGATATTGTCATTTTTTTGTACTGGTCTTAAAAACAGTACAACATGGAAAATATCATTATTGTTAATCCGAATGACTTTTGGGATAAGCATCGTGAAATAACCAAGCAAGTCATAAGGGAAGAACTTGATAAGGAAAACCCATGTAAAGAAAATGGAGAAGATATCCTGGTTATAGAGGATGTCTGTAAACTCCTTAAAAAATCCAAACAAACTATCTACAACTGGATGGAGGCTGATATAATTAAAGGCCATCACATTAATGAAAGCCTTTTCTTTTTTCGAAGCGAAATAATAGACCTTCTTAAAAGCGGTATTAAAGAACATAAGAAGAGATGATGCAACTTATTCATAATCAGTATAGCAAAAGTATCTATGTGATACTTTTAAGGTATGCACTAGATACTAATAAGGTATTTATTTAACCCATAATAGATACTTTTCAGGTATGTAGAAGTTGCGTGAAAAATATCATTTTACCGTTTAAAAGTTACCTGTATGAAATACATCCCTTTAAATAAATTCCCTGAATATGACGAGAACCCATTCATGGAGAATGCTTTGCAAGAGATAAGCAGACATTCAATTAAAAAAAAGGTATTTGTCAGAGGTAATAGATCAGTATTAAACCAGGTAATCAACGATAATGGAGAGATTGTAGCCCATAGTGCCTTTTTGCGAACAATAGAAGTGGACGAAAGCCAATTTGTAAAGGTCTACTTAAGTCGGTTTGCTGCCTTCTACGATTTGAATAAGGCTGCAATGAAGGTGTTCGGCTATATCCTTACAAAATGTGTAATACCTAACAAGGATATATTATATATAGACTTTGGCGAAGCAAAGGACTTTACTGGCTATTCTGCCAATAATATAATTCGTGCCGGTTTGTCATGTCTGGTAGAACAGGGAATTATTGCCAGGTCAGCAAATCCTTATAAATACTATATGAATCCATTAGTTGTATTCAATGGCGATAGGATAACGTTTGCTGATTCTTATATCAAAAAGAAGAAAAAGATTACTGATTCAAATAAAAACCAATTATCAATCTGGTCAGAGGAACTGTAAATTATTCATAGATTGAGTATGAATTGTAACGAAGCCAAAAGAATTGACATAATTAGTTTCCTGGCAAAAAATGGAATTAAGCCTGATTATAACCAAGGGGTTAATTATTGGTATAAATCTCCTCTCAGGAATGAAAAGAACCCTTCCTTTAAAGTAAATTCTTTTAAAAATCTTTGGTTTGACTTTGGAATCGGAGATGGTGGGGATATCATCAAACTTACAAGTATGCTTTTTAAGGTTGATAATTCTACTGCGTTAAAGATTCTATCAAATAATAATTATTCAACTCATCAAAAAGTTTTAAATAGTGAAGATTCAAAGGTGTTAATCACAAATGTCAAAGAAATATCAAGTATTCAGCTCATTAACTACTTAGAATCACGAAAACTAAAACTTCAATTAGCAAAAGAGTATTGTAAAGAAGTTTCGTTTAAACTCAATGATAAGAATTTTTACGCAATAGGATTCCAGAACGATTCCAAAGGGTATGAATTAAGATGCAAATATTTCAAAGGTTCTTGTACCCCCAAAGATGTAACCTTAATTAAGAATAATGCTGATAAACTTTTACTATTTGAGGGATTTATAGATTTTCTATCGTGGTTCAGTTGCAGGCTGTTTTTTACCGGCAAGCAAGATTATTTAATTCTGAATACTCTTTCATTTCTAAACAAGAGCAAATCTGTGATAAAGGGATATCCTGAAGTTTTACTCTTCCTGGATAATGATGAAGCAGGTAAGAGAGCCACTGCTGAACTTATTGGAGCAGGTCTTACTAAATGTATAGATATGTCTGGGGGGTATTCAGAATATAAAGATTTGAATGATTCATTAGTCAATTGCAAAAACCGGATGGACTGACGACCACTTTTGGCTAATCAGATTGCAATAGTCCAAATAATATTATAACAAGCTTTTTATTCCGGTAATAAATGCTCAATAAACTCCGGCCAAATTGGGTCAAAGTCAATGGTATTTATAGCAATTAAAATATTATTTTTAAATAATTATAATATTTTATTTTTAATAAATATATATAATAATTAAAATATTTACAATATTTGTATTAATTTAAATAAAATAAAGAAATGAAGAAAATTGTTATTGTTAATCACAAGGGGGGAGTTGGAAAAACCACTTCGGCAATAAACATTTCTGCTGGATTAGCAAAAAAAGGTAATAAATGCCTTGTAATAGATGCAGATCCACAATCAAATTTAACTGAAAGTTTCGGAATTTTTGAACCAGAAAAAGACATCTACCTTTCTTTTAGCAAGGGGGATCCCCTACCAATAGTTAATATTAAAAAGAATTTATCAATTGTCCCTAACTCATTGAATTTTGCAGGAATAGAACTAGAAATTTCAGCAAGAATGGCCAGGGAGACAATTCTTAAAGAATTAATTAAAGGGACGGAAAAAGATTATGATTACTGTATTATAGACTGTCCTCCTTCTTTGGGATTAATTACTCTCAATGCCTTAGTTTCTGCTGACGAGGTTTACATACCAATGGAAGCGGAATATTTAGCCTATAGAGGCATCGACTCAATTGTAGGGATAATTAATCTTGTAAAAAAACATTTTAATCCTGGACTCATTATCAAAGGGGTGTTTTTTACAAAGTATAATGAGCAAAGGGTTCTTACAAAAGAGATTAATAATCAAATTACAAGTTATTTTGGAGATGTTCTTATGAAAACAAGAATTCGTGTTAACGTTGCATTGGCTGAATCTCAGTCAGATGGTAAAGATATTTTTGAGTATGATCCTAAAAGCAACGGGGCAAAGGATTACATGAGTTTAGTAAACGAAATATTAAATAAATAAGGCAATGGCAAAGAAGAATTTCGATAACCTCAGAAAAAACAGTAACCTGGGTGGTGGATTGAATAGTCTATTAGGTCAAGGCAACATAGAAAGCCAGAATCTTAAAGAAAGCCAGAATTCATCAAACGAAGTTCCTAAAACTTTTACGATGTTAAAAGATGATTATGAATTCTTACATGCTTATTCAAGATACAAGGCATTTCATAGTAATTCAAAATACCCTCTTAAAAGGTCACTAAGCGATGCAATTAAGCTTCTAAGGGAAGCCAACCCCGAAGTGACAATAGATTAAAAGAAGTCCCTGGGAATCATTTTTCAGGGACTTCTTATTTTAAAAGTATAAACATCAAAAGAAAGAGGTGGCAGATGTGAAAGTTTGATATTGTGAAAGTCAATGTCTGCAATACAACCCTGATCGAGTGACCGGGTTTATGCCACCTCTTAGGTGCTAAGGTAATTTAATTTTAGGGTTTAAACAAAAAAAAGGGGGTGTTTACCCCCCTTAATTTACTTTTCTTCAGGTTTTACTTTACTTTGAAATTCTACTGTATCAACAGTACAAGTAAGAACTGCAATTGCTTTCTTAGCATCTTCTTTGTCGATGTATGCCCTTGCTGAAACGTCACCCTGTATTGTAACTTGAGTTCCAACTTTAAGGAAAGGGAAAACTTTTTCACGGTTCCATAGTGAACACTCGAACCATGTAGTTTCAGTGACCTTTTCACCGTTTTTAGCTGTGAAGTGTTTATCACAAGCAACGTTAAAGTTAAGAACTTTAGAATCACCAACCTGTGCAACTGGCTTCACTGAGCCGATGTTGCCTGTAAAAATTGTTACGATCATAGTAATAAATTTTTAAGTAAATAATAATATAATGCTGTAAACCAGCAATTTTACGTGAAGTGCAGCCTATAAGAGTAAATAAGGAAAAAAGGAAACGCAATAAATAACAAAGTGGCTTTATGGCGTAGTCTTTTGAGCGGGGCGGAATGTATTGCATTGGCCTCCATTTTAATCGTTAGGCTAAATTTATGGAAAAATCTGGTTAAATGACCATGAGGCCTAGCCGAATACCGCTATTTCTTTATTTGATTTTTAAGCAAAAGCTGGCGGAAGCGTTCCCCTGGTCGAGCGAGGATCACACAGCGAGGAACTTTTTAATTCACAAAGAGAGCAAAAGGAAAGTGTTAGCCTTTTTGAAGCGTAGTGGAGCGAAGGACGGTCTTGTTTCTGCGAAGCGAAACATGGGCGGACGAGAGCGAAAACGGAGCGGAAAAAGAGGCGAACTCTTTCCAGGCAAACGGGAAGGGGTTTTAAGTTTGTAGTTTTTTCTACTACAAACTTAAATCTCCTTTTTAGACAAACATTCTTAATCTTCTGTGTTTGGCTAAAAACCGTGCGAGAGCAAGATCACTGAGATTTATACCCACGTAACCACCAAGGGTTTCGACCAGACAAAAAGTCCACTTGACACATTAGATCTTTGACTATCATATTTATGTATTCGAAACATTCATATATTTACTACATGAAAGAAAAAAACCACACCCAAGTGAGAAATAAACGCCACTATGGCGTTTACACAATCGTAGTGCGTAATGCTAATAAATACCTGACATATAACGATTAATTCTATCCATGAAAGAAAAAGGAATTGTTGATAAAAATCTAAACCGGTTTTCCAGACCATCATGGTGTAATGAAGGAAAACCAGAAGGATATGGGAGAAAGATGTCAAAAAAAAGAATGCTAGATTTTCAAAAGATCCTTGATAAAGGAGGTAAAATTAATGACATAAAAGAACCAAATTCTGAAAAATATCCTGCTTTTCAGGCAATAAGGTGGTCATATGCTATTATTGAGGGAGATTTAGTTGTTCCTACTAAAAAATGGCATGAAATTAGACCCTTTATTAATATTGAGAGTAGAAGCGAGTCAAAAAACGAAATACAAAGAAGTTATATCAAAAGAAAAACAGTCAAGAAACCCAATTTCGTTATTAATGAATCAGATTTGATTGAATCACTTAGAAATTTTGATTTACACTATTCAATTCAAAAATACCTTAATAAGGACAATCTTATAAATAAAACGGCAAATGAGATATATAAAAGCTACACTTTTGGTAATTCTATTGCTCGAGCCTTTCGAAATGAATATCATCCATCTCAACAATATAAAAATTGGACTGAAACAATATGTATTGATGAAATTCTTATCAAACTAAATAACATATCCAATCAAAATGACTATGATGTTTTTTTGTTTCAAATGGCAAATTCATTAGTTGAATCTTGGGAGAGTAAAACTGATAAAGGTGCTGATTCAAGAATGAATATTGGAATCAGCCTCAAAATTGTAAATCTATTGATGAAGCATCTAACTTTTGTTCATTTTAGAAGTAATTTGAAATTAACAAGCTATTTACACGTACCTTGGGATAAATTTACTCTCAGACCTTTAAAGGATATTTGGGTAGGTACACCACGTATTAACAATTCAGTTTCTCAAGGTTTTGTAAATAATAAAGAACAATACCTTGAGTTACATAGTTTCATAACAAATATTGTTAGACAAGCTGGTGTTGACAGAATTGTATATGAATTAGGGGTTTATGATTATAAACATTAGAGAAAGCACTACGCACAACATGCTATATGCACCATTAGCTCTGCCGTAGGCGCAACACATCGCAAACAGTGCATACATCCAACCGTTAAACAGAAAAAAATACCCCGAAGGGTATTAATTTTATATTTGACCTTCATCTGCAAAGCTTCTGAATATTTCACTTTCAGGGGTAAGGATAATATGATCGAGTAACTGAATGTCAAGAAGATTTCCTGCCTCTTTTATTTTCTGGGTTATTTTCTGGTCGCTCTCGCTTGGGTTGATATTTCCAGAAGGGTGGTTATGAGCGATGATAATTCCGGATGCGTTGCTTTTTAGAGCGTATTGGAAGATCATACGAACATCCATTAAAGTGCCGGATAATCCTCCTTCGGATATCGTGGTAATTCCCAGAACTTTATTTGCCCTATTGAGCAAGAGCATTTTTACGGTTTCCTTATGCTCAATTGTGGATTGGTTCCAGGAGTCGAAGAAGATCTTGTGTGCATCCCTGGAACATTTAACCGTCAGGCGTTCGGAAGGTTTAACTTTAGTCACATAGGTAAGGGAAACTTCTGCTACATGAAGAAAATCGATTGATTGCTGGGTGGACTGTGTGTTTTTCATAATGCGATAGAATTAAGTTAAACAAAGTTTTTACCAGTGGACGAAAGCCATAAGGACTAAATAAGTGCAAAAGGAAACGGAATAAATAGCGTAGCGGCTTTATGCCGTAGTCTTTTGCGTGTGAAGGCTGTTTAAGGGTATGGCCATCGTTTTAGGACTTATGGCTAACTTTGTAAAAAACTTGTTTATAGACGTGAGCCTGGGGCGAACACCACTTCTGTATTATGATTTTAGCCGTGTACCATTGTACCGCTCAAATCATCGCATTAGCGCTGTGAAGGGTTTAGAACACGAAGAAGCTTTTTTCAGCTTCGAGGCTTCCGCAGCGAAGCGGAGCCCGGGACATAGCGACAAGGGATTAGACAAATAATGTGATCAAAGAGAACACCGCTTCCCGGGGAATGCCCTAATATTTTAAATAAAAAGAATATTATGAATAATAATATTATTATGAATATTCACAATAATTTTTCAAATGTCATAAAATGTAGTGACCTTAGAAAGGGAATTGGCTCTATACGTTAACTAACAACAATGTGTCAAAATGAGTCAGCTGATTTCATCTTCTCTCTTTACAACTACCATCTCGTCAAATCCATTCCTGATCAGCAATTTTTTTAATGTGGTAATGAATCGTCTAAGTTCTCTTTCAAGAATTGAACTATAGTCGGGACTTAATTTATTAAAATCGTTAGGGAGTAGGTTTGAAATAGCATGATTAATACCAGTAATAATAGTCGGGAAATCAATAAATTCAAGTATATCACTTTTTATTTGTGTATCAATGCTAATTTGTCTCGGCCTTCCGGCATATTTAAATGAAACATTTTTAGTAGCAATTGAAGATTTTAATTTTTCAAATTGAAGGTTTACATCATCATCAATTCTGTTTGGCATTATAACAGTTACTTTACATTTCTTGTAATGAGTATCATTGTCAGTAAAGCCGCCGTTTTCAATAACAAATCTACAGATAGGAACAATTAAGTTTTCAAAATATACTGAGGCTAACGTGGCAGACGGAAAGAAATTTACTTCATCATCAGTACTTGCCAGAAATAAATCTTTAATCTGATTTACTGCATTTTCAAAACCGGTTGGGTCTGATTTGTCAAAATAAGCCAAAGTAAGTCCTGTGAAGTCTGTCAGTACCTTTATCTCTTTATCAATTATAAAGGCGCATTTTGATGTTCCCAATCGACCAGTAAATAATCCCAATTCAAATAAAATATTGTCTCTGGGTTGGAGAACTTCTTTGCCTTTAAAAATTACTCTATCATCAACTGTACCCAATAAAATTCCAAAATCATATTGTAATGATGCTTTAAGCAGATCCGCTAAAAAGTTTTGATTAATCTTGAAGACAGAAGTGTCCCAAACTTTCTCATTCCAAATAGTAACCTCAAAATCCTTTTCAAGAAGAGATTTTGCTTTTTCAGCAAGTTTAAGCTCCTCCAAAGAGGAGCCAATAAATAATTTACTTTTCATTTATAAATCAAGCTAAAATCATAAAGAACCTGTTTTTCTCCAATTTGTCGCAAGTTGTTAAACACTTTCAAGTGACATTGTTTATATTTTTCTTGCGAACCACAGAAGCAATTTTCGTTTCTTTCGCATCTGACTTTTAGGTTTTGAAAAGTGTTTTTGAAGTACTGAATCCATAAATCCCTATTATCCGTCTTCATCAATGATTCGTAAAACTGACTAACACCCTTTACACCATGAGCATATTCACCATTTTTAAATCTACCAGTTTGCTTTTTGTGGAGGTAATTCGCAAAATAGGCAATAGCATACTTCTCAATAAATAATAATACAGTAATTCCATTCTTACATTTTAAAATTTCATCGGGCCAAACTGTAATACAACATCGCCCATCATTATACTTATGCCAATCTATTTCATTTGGAATTTCTCCACCAGTCTCAAATAAAATTGGAAATCTGTGAGGAAATTTATCTGAATAATGCACTTCAATTAAAAAATGACCTACAATTTCATTATTGTCATTTGGAATATCGAGAATACCCCGTAAAAAGGAAATTTTATCCTTATCCTGAATGATTCTCAGGTTATGATACTTTTTTATAGCATCATATAATTGCTCATTAAACAATATGTAATTATTCGGTATCACAATATGGTTTCGAGGTTCCGATCATTCCAGTTAAATATACAGCTGAAGAAACTTTTTCTTCTTCGTCTTTTCCATAGGGAAAGTACATTTTACCCAGATGCTTTTGCCAAAGCCTACTCGCTTTTAGTTGATTTTTCTCTTCATCTACTGCTGTTTTAGAATCAGCTATGAATGAAGCAAGGTTATCCATGAAAGTCTCATTATAGTCACCAAAAAGGTTATCATAGGGAGTAGTTGGCATCACACATTTAAACTCTTTCTTTAACTCATTTTCAATTGATATAAGAGTGAACTTCATGCTTACATCGTCCTTATCGTTTTTCTGAAGGTGGTTCATTGTGAGAACAGTCATTGACAATCCATTAGGCATTGGTTTCCCTTTAAAATCACACCAGGCTTTTAGATAACGTGTAATTCGTATTAATTGGCCATCATCATCTTTTACTCTATTAAATTCATCAATAAATTCTTTTGGATCATCAGTTTTAAAATCCTTGTCTTTAACTGCAAGTTTAGGATGTTCATCGGTATCCTTATTGAAGATATAAACTGGATAGTCAATATTATAACCTGCCTTATAATCTACAGTAATACATTTCTTTTTATGGATAGGAGTTGCGTCAGTTGTTCCATCAACAGCATCTTTTACCCATTCTTGTAATGTAGTTCCTGTTATATTTTCAGGATTATCCTTGAAGTAAATTCCGTCATCCAGATCACAAGTATCATCCTTTGTTCTTATTCTGTTCTTCATTTTGCTGGATCCTTGAATAAAAAAAGTAGGAACGTACTTTGAGTGGTTCTCTCTGAAATACTTCTTTATATTTTCTCGCTGATCATTTTTTGAGGTAATTATCGACTCCTTTTTTGATTTCAGAACTTGGAGCTCAGTATTAAACGTTCGAAACAAATTGTCACAGTTTGCCATGTATTTGAATTATTAGTTGTTATAATGTTTTCCAAACCTCCCAAATTTCCAAGACCTCCTCTTTTTTCACGTGTTTCGGTGAGTATTTCTCATTTTTTGATATGAGGTAAATGAATTCGCTTGCTTCATCAACTCTTATATTCTTACATTGAACACCATCATTAGTTACTATAATATATGATTTATTGTCTTTAATTTCTGTACTGCTAATTTTTATACCTATAATGGTAGCTCCATTATTGATCTCTGGTTCCATTGAGTCACCAGTAATATCAAAAGCACGTGCAATCCCATATGGTTCATAAGGGATTTTTATAGTCTCAAGTTCTTTTATATAGTTAATGTCTCCGAAACTTCTTGCATAACCTGCCGCGGCTGCGACAGGAATTTTTGCCACCTCAAATAATTTCCGTTCCTCCGATTTGGATTTATTTTTTAAATTCTCCAGATCTTGATACACTAAATCCGCAACAGCTACATCAAAAAATGATGCGAGTTTCATAATTTTGAATATATCAGGTAAAGCACGTCCTTCTTCATACGCTTTATAAGAAGACTTACTGCTCAGTGAAAGCAGTTCTGCCATCTCCTCCAAAGTCATACTCCTCTGTTTTCGCAGCAACAATAAATTTTTTGCGAGATGAGATTCTTTTTCTTTTCTTGATATAACCATTTGAAAGTATATTTGGTACAAATATAAGAAAACAGCACAATATAAGTTCAAATATATTGAACTTATTATTAACAAATATTAACAAATATTAACATTTATGCAAAAGTCAGTGACCAGAGAGAACACCGCTTTCCGTGAAATGCCCTATTATTTAAAATAATAACATTAAATAAAATAAATATAATAGTATAAATATTCACAATATTACAAACAAACAAAATATATTAAATAGTTTACAAACGCACTGAAATATAGCTGCATATGATTAACACTTGAGGAAGGGAACTGACACTTCTGGAAAGCAACCAGTCAATTTCAAAAAAGGGGGCTCGGTGAAAAAAAACAGATAGACAAAAGAAGCAGCTCAAAAGGCTGCTTCTTTCTTAGCAATAAAACTAATCGTAACAAAAAACTCAATTTAAAACCAAATACTCAGAAACCTGATTTGACCAATCTCCACTATTATCTTTTACCCGGACCCGGATCTGCTTCTGACCGGCACTACCAAAAACGTAGCGGACCTTACTCAAAGTAGTGCTAAACTTATAATTTGCAAGCGTATACTCATACTCATCAATTTTCCCATTAAATCTTGCATCCTTATCATAAGAGGCCGAAGCATCCACCTCATATTCATAGGGGCTTGAAACACCAATTTTTTTAACGGAAAACAAAGCAACCGGGGCAATATTGCGAAAAACTGTAAACGAGATAGAAAACCTTGCTTCTTCATTGAAAGAATCTTTAGCTGTCAGGTTAACGAGATTCTGACCTTCAGTAACACCGGTGAAGCTAATTAATTCAGAGCCAATATCAACAATGCTTTGCTGTTGCTCCTGTGTAACCTGGATTCTTATCTTTTCTTCATCTGAGATAAAATAATGCAAAGAGAACGGTTCCCCGATTTTGAGCGAATCCGATAAAGTGTTACCCGTTAGCTCAACTCCGTTTTTAAAGAGGGTGAGGGAAGGGGCTTTGTTAACCTCAATAAAGTAGTCCTTTCGGTTATCGCACGAAGAAAGAAAAAGTTGAGCGGCCAGAAAAAAAAGCACAAGGCATATTTTTATAGCTTTCATTGTTTTATGATTTTGATATTTTTCTTTGAATCCTTTAAACCGTTAATTTCCAATAGGTAAATACCAGATTTTAGCTGGCTGAAATCAACAGAAACAATCTCATTATCGAAGGTTAGAGATTGGATCATTTTACCGTTAATATTTAAAATTTTAACTGTTTTTATAATTTCGTCACTCTCCAGGAAAAGTTTTTCTTTCACAGGGTTAGGATAATAAGAGAACACGGAAGCCTTATTTGATTCGATACCGGTGACATTATTAACTACGGTAATTATTCCATCAAGTGAAAGAGAATCAAGGCAACCACTAGGGCTGGTTACAATTAGTTTAACTCCAAATTTCTTTGAATTTACACCAAGCGTGTTGTAATAATGTACCGGGCTGGCTTCGTTAATAATATCGCCCTCGAAGAAGTTCCAGGAGTAACTATTAGCATTAACGCTTGTACTGGTGAATTTGATTGCATCACCCAGGGTAACGGTAGTGATATCCTGCGTGAAATTTGCTTTCACATTATCGGGGATAATTTTTTGTTCAAGGTAATCGCTTAAACAACCATTAGCATTAAGACTCTTGACGAAAACGGTGTTAGTACCTGTAATACTACTTAAAGTATACTTTGTACCATCCATTACATAAACGTGTTGGGAATCAAACCATTTATAACTCAGGTAAACAGGGTTAACAACATTAATGTTAACCGCTGACCCTTTGCAGTAGCTTGTTTTTAAATCTGTTACAGGTAGGCTAACCTGATCAAATACCTTAATCATAACAAAGTTAGAAGAAACAGTACTGTTGCCACTTGTGACAGCCCTTCTAAAATAGGTATTAACTTTAATAATATCAGGTTTATATGATATCCCTACTTCCGAGGGGATATCAGTCCAGGTAACACCCTGCAGGGAATATTGCCACTGATAAGAGTACTGGCCAGTTCCTCCGGCCGGGCTTGTCCCTGAAAGAATGGCAGGAGCTGTATTATAACAGATGCTTTGAGCATCACTAACGACACCCGGCAAAAGACTGTCAAATACGGTAACAGTAATAGTGTTACTGTATTTCTCCCCGCAATATCCGCCGGTTACTTTACGTTTAAAGTATGTTTTTTGTGAAAGTACTCCTGGTTGATAATCTTTTCCATCCCCTGAGGTTATTACTACCTGCCAATCAAAATTATTTACGGAGTAGTACCACTGGTAAGAGAAAGTACCGCTTCCGCCTAATGGCATAGAACCAGTTAAAAGGAAAGGAGTTGTATTATAAGCAATTGCCTGATCACTTCCTATTGTTCCCCCTTGAAGCTCATCATTTACAGTGATTTTTATACTGTTCGTGTAACCAGTACCACAGGAACCGGTTACCTTCTTCCGGAAGAACTTGGAAACTGTAAGAACACCTGCATCATAATAGTCATTTGTTGCACCTGTTATGTCCGTCCAGCTGGCGTTGTTATCAGATATTTGCCAAAGGTTTTGTATTGATTGGCCGATTGGTAGAACTATAGTGATAATTGGAGCTGAAGCGTAAGTTTTACAAACTGCCTGGTCGCTTCCAATAGTTCCGGGAACAAAAGCGGGGTTAACCGTAATTGTGACAATATTAGTATAGATTGTCCCATTACTGGCTGTTACCATCTTCTTACGGAAATACATTGTTTTAGTTAAAACACTGCTTTGGTATGTATCTGAAATAGCTGTGCTTATATCATCCCAGGTACTTGCATCTTCCGATTTCATCCAATTTTGACTATTTACAACTACCCCTGCAGATGGCCCGGTAAGAGTGGTAAGAAGTGCCGGAGCTGTTTCGTAGCAAATAGTTTGATTTGATCCAATTGTACCAACGAGGAGCTCTGTTGTAACTGTGATCGTTATAGTATTAGTTGACAGGGTCCCGCAAGATCCGCTTGTAGTCAACCTCTTGAAATAGGTCGTTTGTGAGGTGGTTGAAGGTTGATAAAAAGGATCATTTGCGCCAGTTATATTTGTCCAGATTGAATTATCAATAGATTTCTGCCATTGATAGGTAAACGACCCGGTTCCCCCTGTAGCAACTGTTGAAACATCAAGTTTCTGTGGGATGTTGTTAAAAACAATAGTTTGGTTATCACCAATAGTGCCGGGAGTAAACACAGGGTTAACGTTAATAGTTATTATGTTCGTTTCTTTTATCCCGCAAAGATCTGTTACAACTTTTTTGTAGTACGTTTTAACTGTTAATGCTGTAGGTTCGTAATAACTATCAGAAGCCCCGGAAACTATTGACCAGCTTGATGAGTTAAGCGAAGATTTCCACTGGTTTGTATCTGTGCCGGTTCCTCCTGATGGAAGGCTAACGGGGTTTAATGATCCGGGGATCTCGTTATTACAAACCGTCTGATCAGCTCCGATAACTCCGGGGACGAAATTATCATGAACGGTAACAGTAACGATATTAGTGTAATCATCAATTGAAACGGACGTTACTTTCTTGCGGAAATAAGTTGTCTTAATCAAAACCATAGGCTGGTAACTGTCGCTGTTGGCTGCTGTTATGTTTGTCCAGTTAGTGCCATCTTCAGTTTTTTGCCACTGGTACAAGTAAGTACCGTTTCCACCTGATGGAATAACACTGGTAGTTAATTGGTTTGGAGTAGTGTTGTAACAAATTGTTTGATTGTCTTTGATCTCTCCGGGAACAAGAAGGGAATTAACCGTAATAGTTAAAACATTCGTTTCTATAGTACCACAAGATCCATCTGTGGTTAAGCGTTTATAATACTTTTTCACTGTCAAAGCTGGTGGCTGAAAGCTCTCAGTGACTGCGCCAGTTATGTTTGACCAAGTTGAATTATCCAGGGAGTTTTGCCATTGATAGGTAAAAGATCCTGCGCCTCCTGTTGCGGACTGTACAGAAACAAGTTCAGCGGGAACAGCTCCATAGTTCACTATTTGGGATGAACCTATTACTCCAGGAAAGAACTGGTTACGGACGGTAACAGTAATTTGATTACTGTTTACAGTTCCGCACGCTGCGCTTGTTTCAGATCTTCTGAAATAAGTGGTCGAAGTTAAGTTTCCCGATGTGTAAGTTTCAAGGGTTGCTGAAGGAATGTCGGTCCACGACGAAGCAAGTAATATTTGCCATTGATAAGAAAAAGAACCCGTTCCACCTGTTGGGTAAGTATTCGTAAGAAATATAGATGGCGGTGTTCCATAACAAATTGTTTGATCTGATTTAACCGATCCGGCCACAAGTTGATTATTTACAAAAATTTGCACTGAATTAGTTTGAACCGTTCCACAGCTCCCGTTTGTTTCAGATCTTCTGAAATAAAGCGAAGTTGACATTGCGCCCGGTTGATACGTTTCAGACGTTGCTCCTGTTATATTGTTCCAGGTGGAATTGTTTATTGAATTCTGCCATTGATAAGTAAATGATCCGGTTCCTCCAACTGGTAGTGTACTTGTTACAAGTATTGCCGGTGTTGTATTATAACATATCGTTTGGGCACTTGAGATAGTTCCAGCGACAAGATCCGGCCTAACTGTTATATTAACGGCATTTGTATAACCCGAACTGCAGGTATTAATAACCTTTCTTCGATAGTACATTGTAGATGCCAGGTTGGCTGGTTGATATCCTTCGCCGGTCGCTCCCGGGATTGGTGTCCAGACAGAGTTATTTGGCGAAGATTCCCAAAGCCAGGTAAATGATCCTGTTCCCCCGGTTGGTACAACATCAGTTGTAAGAAGTGAGGGCGTCATTTTATAACAAATTGTCTGATTTGCTCCTATCGTTCCTACGTTAACATCCGGTCTTATAGTTATAATTACCGTGTTAGTGTAACCATTTGCGCAAAAATCTATTACCGACTTACGGTAATAAGTTTTTGCTGTTAAAGCAACGGGCTGGTAAGAAGTACCGGTAGCCCCACTTATAACGTTCCAGTTTGTATTGTCAATTGAACTTTCCCAGGTATAAGTAAATGAATTATTCCCTCCACTTGGGGGAGTCGATGTTGTTAAAAGACTTGGGATCGAACCATAACAAATAGTTTGATCAGATCCAATCGACCCATAAGAAACGGGAGAATTCACAGTAATTAAAACGAAATTTGATTGAACTGTTCCACAGGTAACGCTTGTTTCAGATCTTCTATAGTAAAGAGAGCTGGCCATTGCTCCGCTTTGATAAGTTTCATCTGTTGCTCCCGTAATATTATTCCAAGCGGAATTATTTACCGAATTCTGCCACTGGTAAGTAAATGATCCGGTTCCCCCGCCTGGTAAAGCACTTGTTACAAGCTGTGAAGGAGTGGCATTATAACATATAGTTTGGTTATTAGAAATTGTTCCGTGAACAAGATCCGGTCTGACTGTTACAACAACTGTATTTGTATAACCTGAGTTACAGGTATTAATAACTTTTCTTCTGTAATATGTTGTCGAAGTAAGGCTGGACGGTTGGTATGATTCGTTTGTAGCTCCACTTATTGGCGACCAGACAGAATTATTTTGTGAAGATTCCCAAAGCCAGGTAAAAGTTCCTGTTCCTCCCGTTGGTGCAACGTCTGTAATAAGTATTGAGGGCGATGTATTATAGCAAATTGTCTGACTTGCTCCTATCGATCCTACGTTAACATCCGGTCTTATTGTAATTGCTACAGAATTTGTATAGCCACTACCACAAAGATCTGTTACCGATTTACGAAAATAGGTTTTTGTAGTTAAAGATACAGGCTGGTAAGAAGTACCATTAGCCCCGCTTATACTGTTCCAGTTAGAATTATCAACCGAACTTTCCCATGTATAAGTAAATGAATTACTTCCTCCTGATGGTGATAATGTAGTAGTTAACATGCCCGGAGCTGAATTGTAACAAATAGTTTGATCAGCTCCGATAGTTCCGATGGTAACAGAGGATCTGACAGTTATTTGTATAATATTTGTATAACCTCCTCCACATGAAGCATCATTTACGTGCCTTCTGTAATAAAATGTTTGTAATAAGACTCCAGGTTGATATGTTTCACTGGTAGCCCCTGATATGGCGTTAAAATCAGTACCATTTAAAGAATTTTCCCAGAAATAGGTGTATCCCCCCATTCCTCCAGATGGGCTGGTACTGGTTAATAATGCCGGTGTCGTATTTATACAAATAGTTTGAGCAGATCCGATTGATCCAACTGAAAAGACAGGCTTAACAGTAATTGTTACAGTATTATTGTAACCATTACCACAAACAGCATCAGTTACTTTCCTGCGAAAGTATGTGGTAACTGATAATCCTGCGGGTTGATAAGAAACTCCTGTTGCGCCTGTAATAATACTCCAATCAGTATTATTCAGTGAGGTTTCCCAAACATATGTATATGTCCCTTGTCCTCCTGATGGAGCTGTAGCGTTTGTAAGTATGGCGGGAGTTACTCCATTGCAAATAGTTTGACTACTTCCAATAGATCCAATTGAGAAAGCTAGGCGAACTGTAACGGTTACTGTGTTTGTATAAACAGAATTACAGTTCGCATCTATTACCCTTTTGCGAAAATAAGTTGTTTGCGTTAAAGCGTTGGGCTGGTAAGAAACAAGGGTTGCTCCGGGTATCGTGTTCCATGATGAGTTATTCAGAGAGTTTTCCCATGCATAAGTAAATGAGTTAGATGCTCCCGATGGATTAGATAAAGTAGCTATAATAGCGGGAGTATCATTGTAGCAAATTGTCTGGTCGTTTCCTATACTTCCACTGGTTAAATTAGTTCTTACATCAATTGTAACAGTGTTCGTGTAAACAGTCCGACAAGAGTTTATGATTGCCTTACGATAATAAGTTTTCGATGTCAAGGCCGGTGGCTGGTAATTCTGCCCCATGGAAGACACTGAGGCAACGGACCAGTTTGAAGCATCTGGGGAACTATACCACTGATAAGTATTTGAACCAATGCCCCCGGTTTCAATACCTGTAACCGAGATAACACTTGGAGTTGCACCGTAACAAATAAGCTGGTCTGAGCCTATAGTTCCCGATGTTAGGTCGTTGTAACCATGAACTTGAATTGAATTTGTATATGTTTCTCCACAACTGGCATCAATAGTTTTTCTTTTAAAATAAGTGTACCCCAGGATAAAAGAAGGTTGATATGTTTTACCTGTTGCTCCCGATACGGGGTTCCAGTTTATATTATCTGTAGAGTTATACCACTGATAACTATAATTTGGATAAGAGCTTCCACCTGTTGGTGCTGTCGTTTCTATAATTACTCCGGGAGAAACATTATAGCAAACATCCTGATTATTACCAATTGATGCCGGGGTAAGCGAAGGGTAAATATATTTTGTTACTTCGTTGCTGGGACTACTAACACAGCCTAGTTCTGTAGTGGTAATAATTCTCCTGTAAATAGTACTTTGATTAATGTACGAAGGTTGATAAGATGTTAAAGTGGCCCCTGAAATCTCATTCCAACTACCTGCGCCCGTTTTATTCTGCCATTTATTGGTATATGTAGAATTAGAAGCGAGTGAAAGGTTCGTGATATTCTGAGGCGTTCCCCCAACATTGCAGATTACCTCGTCCGATCCAATAGAATTACTGTATACTCCAACAACTTTCACTATAAAACTGGCAGTATAGTTGCTGCCAGAACAATAATCTTCCGAAAGGTACGAAATGTCCCAATTACCAACTACATTAAAAAACCCGGATGGAAACACATAAGAAAAATTCCAATAACTATCTGCTGAAAGCTCCGAAGGATCTATTACTAAAGCAACAGATCCATCAGGTCTTTTAACCGTAATAGGATTAGCCCACCAATACTCGTCACACCATCCATACTTATCACACGCATAAAAATAATTGTATTGTCCATATAAAGTAGTAATACTACCAGAGTTAACACATATAGAATTAAAACCATCTACACTTTGACTATTTGAATTACACGACTGACCAAAAGAATAATTATTTGATAGTAAAATAATTATTAAGGTAGAATTAAAAAAAGTAAGAAGCTTTCTCATAGTCTAGAAGTTATAATTTATTCCTAGTTGTATAATGAAACTAGCCTTTCCAACTTTACTCAGTTGAAAGAAACGCTGATCAAAGTCCAGGTTAAGCATAATCTTGTTTGATATAAAATACTCAGCGCAAAGCCCTATGTTCTCACCAACGAAAAACTGGCTTTTCTTTTTATCCAGTATTGAATTACTTATGAATTCAGACCCTGTTAGGATTCCTCCCTTTACATTGAAAAAAAAACTATCCCCCAGCGTGTAGAAAGTGTACATCAGCTCAGGGTTTGCATATATGATTGAAGCTTTGCTTAAATCAAATTCAACCCTTTCATAGTCGAGACTTGCACGATAAGCCAGGTTGCTATTTTTGTAAAGGGTAATCTTTGAAGAGACATTAAAGCCGTTTTTAATGTACCCTCCATTAATGCCTATTGCCTTACTTCCTTCAACGTGGATCAGCTGTGCGCTGGCCGAAGCTGAAATAAGAAAAAATATCAGGATTAGTTTATTTTTCATTGGAAGATAGTTTTTGTTCAAATACTTTCACTTTCAGCATTTTATCTCCTGTTATATTTATTATTGGGTTCCTTGTTCCCTTCAGCTCCCGAAGCTGAATTATCAGCGAGCCGTTTTCTCCCCCCGTGAACCGTTCAGTAACGTAGCCTAGTTCCTGTTTTTGATAAGCAGTTACAACCTTCACCGGGGATTCAAATTCAATTTTAATTCTTTGTTCAATTTTGGCCTCGTTCTTTTTCATTCCCTTCCGCTTTCCTTCCACGACCTTGAAGTAAATACCATCAATGTTATAGTCACTGCCGGTATTATTAATTATGATGAGCTTGAAGTATGTAAAATTGTCGTCATTCTTGATGTTAGCAACCTGAAAGGTCATACCGTTCTCAACCTTACCAATTGAACTATATTCTATCTTGTCTGATAGCACGCTGTTAAGGCGTTCTTTCATCTTTGAATTGTTGCTTTCAACGCTGGCAACCTCTTTCATCTTTTTCTCGTCAATTTTTCTAACTTCTTCACTTGTGAAATCGTAGAAAATTTTCGTGCTGTCGCCATATTTCAAACGGCCAAACCAAATTGTTTCATTATCAAGCTTAACGGTTATTGACGTTTCCGGTGAAAGAGGATCATTGCCCCGGATAACACAATTCTTGCCATTTTGGAAAATATCATAATATTTGTTTTTATTTTCGCCTGTAGAGGGGTTGTTACCAACAACAATAAAAACAATAGAATCCGTGAAATTTAGTGTAGCAGTAAAGTCTTTGTTTACCTCGATTACGCCCATGTTTTGCGAAAAAGCTGAACTCATCAGGAAGGTTAGTAAAACCGATAAATAAATATTTTTCATGTTACTCTTTTTTTATAAAAACTTTATAGCCTTTGTACAGGTTAATTGTGGCTTCCTTTTTTCTTGTCATTGCCTTTATTGTATTGTCCACTGCGTTAGCAGCTATGCCGACACCTGTAGTTCCAATTTTTGAGGAAATCGAAGAAGAAGTTTCATTTGTAGTTTGCCCCACTCCTTCCCTTACCGATTCATTAAGGTTTCCTTCATAAGATAAGCCACGGGAATACTTTTCATCGAATACAATTAACCCGGTTACAGATGAAACATTACCATCGGTATTCATGATCTGGTAAATGTTGATATCGAAAACATTCCCACTCTCTAAAGCTTTCCCATACAGAATTGCATTTTTTTTAAAAACCGATCCATCCACGTTCATATCCTCCAAAAGGAAAAAAACTACAGAAGATTGGTTTTTTATCTTCGTGTCCTCTTCCAGCATGGCAGAAATAAAACCTCCGTTTTTTGCCTGGGAATTAGATGCGTTTTTGTTATGACTGTTACGATCAGAAACAACAATTCCAAAACCTCCGGTATCTTCTTCTTTCTTCTGTGGAGCTTCGCTTTTTATTTCTGTTTTAACATCTTCTTTTGCTTTAATAGGCTCTTGTTTTTTAACAACCGTCAAGGTTCTATCATTTTCATTAACATCCTTTTTTTCAACTACCTTCCGGGGTTCAGACTGGTAAGTTTTGAAATTAGCGGTCTTGGATAAATCTTGTTTTTCCTGCGGTTCCTGGTAAGCATTGGCCTTTTTTAAACGGTTATTATATTCCTCCTTTGTTTTGTCTTTCTCCACAAGGTCAGGAACGGTAAAATCAATAGCTGCAGACGAAGTTGTTTTTTTAGAATAAACACTTACCCCATAAATAACCATGATAAGAACAACTACGCCAATAGCTCCAAAAAAAAATAACTTTTCTTTATTCATTGCTATTTAATTTCATTTCGGTTAAGCTCAGCGAACCTTGTTATAAGCAGCCCATGAGGGTTAAGAGGGTAATTACGGCTAACAAATATTATTAACCCGGTCGTTTCAAAAGAGTAGCGAACGGTCTGTTCATCCTGGGTAATAGACAGGATCGCCTTAACCCGGAAGGAATAAGGCTCGTTATTACCTTGGATCTCGATATTTTCCGGTAAGATCTCGATTGTTTGTTTTATACCGTAATTGGAAACCTTTGTATACCAGCCGTCATTTTTTCTTTTGATATAAAGCTGCTCTATAGAATTATCCCCAAACCACAAAGATTTTTCAAGGCTTTTCTCAACATTAAAAGCATCATATTGATAAAAATATGTATGAAATTTTTCAAGGTGGTCCTTGATCTCAACCTTTATATTTTCATCCCTTTGCATCCACTTCATGGGGATCACTTCGCCGTTAGTGTCCAGAACCAGCACAGTGTTTAACTGCCGCGAGTAAAGGCTATTAATGGAAAAAGCAAATATTGCCGATGAAACAATAAAGGCAATCGCGAGGCCCCAAACAACCATGCGGTTGACAATAAGGGTTTTGTAAATATCTATTTTAGGTTTTTCCATCGTGCTACCTGATTAATTCTTTCATGAAAGGCATTGAAACTTTAAAAAGCTTGATTTTGATAACTATAACCAGTATAAGAGCTAAAATAACCATCAATCCTCCTGAAATAGCCATGCTACCGGGATCTATTGCAGAAACAGGCGTTATAAGAACAGTCATAGTATCGAACAGGGTGTTTGCAAAAACAACTACGAAAGCGTAAGGGATAATGACAAGGTAGTAACGAGCATACATCTTGAAAACATTGTATATATAATCTTTCGTTTTATCAAAAATAGAAAGGGCAATCATCAGGGGAATAAATATTTTGATCAGACCCATGAAAAAATAACGTTCTGCCAGGAAAACAGGGTAAATTAAAAAGTCAAGTATTTTTAATAGGAATTGTGTTATATGGCTGTAAGCCCCTCCTGTCCAGCTGGAAGGATTCATCATATTTACAACTTCTCCTATCTTTCTTAAAACACCATCTATTGCTGATTCGTTTGCAGGTGGCGGAGTAATGGTAACTGGTGATACAGTAAACAAATCAGGTTTATTATTAAAACCTTTTAATGCTTCCGATTCAACCATTGCACAGGCAGAATCAAATACGTCCAAAATCTGTGTACTAAAACCAACCAGTAAAAGAAGTCCTAGCATTCTAAAAAGGGTATACGGTGAAAAACCTTCGTCCCCTTCGCTAAATACTTTCCCGTTCTTAGAAAAGCTTTTGAAAAAACTTTTCCAAAGCGATAGAACTAAAATAAAAGCTCCTACAGATTTTGAAACTATAACCAAGTAGCCGAGATCACCTGCGAACATTGATTTATAAACCTTATCTAAATACTCTAGTCCCATGATTAATTATTTAAAAATGCTATTTATATAGTTCAGTGTTCTAAGTTGCATCCGTTGATTATCAAGTATTTCAACTTCTATTATTGCGGAATTTATAACTCCAAGATTTTCTCTCAGTTCTTTTATTGCCTGATTCATGTTAAGTAACCGTTCACCATCTGACATTTCAGAGAAATTATCAGTAAGCACCACGGTAAGAGTAGTAATGGCGTAGCTTGTCTGGCTCAATAGTCCCATCATAGATTCGCTTATCATGTGATATTCAGAGGGTTTAAAACAGTTATGATCACTAATTGTTTTTAGCGAGCCAAGAACCCTTGTATAAGAATCGCTTACCTGGACTATAGCCAATTCAAGATTATGATAATTAGCAACCTTGCGGTTGATTTTTCTAAGCTTTTCCGTTGCATCTCTTATAGTCTGTAAGCTTTCTTTTTGTGTATTAACTTGTTCGGTAAGCGTGGTTATTTGCCTTATTCGATCAGCTTTTTCTAAACTTTCTTTTGCTGCATCTTCGGCCTGCCATGCAGGATTTTTTACAACCATAGTTAAACCAGCTGGAACCTGACCAAAAATTTCATAAGTCAGTAAAAGGAGTAAAAACGTGAATAAAGTTCTCATTTTAAATATTTTTAATTTTACTGTACTTCTCGATTGCCTTCTCCATGTCACCTGTTTCTTTATAGAGATCCATGACTTCCGTATACTCCTTACCTTCGGTTTGAAATGCCAGTAGAACTTTTTTAGCCAGCTCCAGGCGCATGATATTACTCTCCGATCCTATCTTGAGTAAAAATTCTGAATATTTTATTTTCCCCGTGAAATTGTATTTTATTGATCCCAGCTGGTTCTCATCATGCTCCTTAAGAGAAAGGCGTTCAATGATTTCCTTGTAGCCTTTTTCATTTTGCATGATGTACATTACCTGTGTATTATCAATCATTGCATTTGAAGCATCGTTTTTAGGAAGTTGACTTGGAGACTGAAGTACTATACCAATAGCAGCCTCCTGTTTTCTGGCCGCTTGGTAAAAGTATTCTGCGGATGAAAGCACAGATGGAAATTTTAACATCTTCGCGAATTCATCAAAGAAGATCACCCCCTTAGTGCTTCGGTCTTTCCAGACAACTTTTTGAACCGCTTCGCTGATCATGTGAAGCATGATGGTAAGCAGTACATGATTATCTTTAATCTCGTCCAGTTCAAATACGATGAATTTCTTTCCCTCGATCTTATAACTGTCATCCGTTTTTGCTTCAAAAAGAAATGAGTAGATCCCCTTTCCAATAAACTCTGAGGTAATATGTAGAAAGTCCTCTATATCAAAGAATTTTGGATTAAGATCCAGCACTTTCATAATATCCTCTTTGTTACTGTCTATGAATTCATAGAACCCGGGAAAACTATGTTCTTTTTCTACAGATTTATAATACAGAGTTATGACCTTCCTCAGGCTCACAGCTTCATCTTCTTCCGGGAGCCGGTCACGTTTCCATAACTTGAAAACGAACGTTGACAGCTCGTTTATTTTTGTGGCCGAAACGTTTTCTGCTTTTTCAACAAAAAAAGGGTTTAGTCCTATACCTACGCCATCCTGATACTTGATGTAAACTGTATCATCCGGGTACAATAATGAAAGCTTTCGGTAACTATCCCCCAGATCAATGATTACAATACGGATATCATTCTCATAGAACTGCCGGAAGATATGGTTTGCAAGTACTGATTTGCCTTCACCGGTTGGTGCGATGATAAAAAAATTACGGGCTTTTATTCTTTTCCTGTCTTCGTCCCAAACATCTTTTTTAACCGGAATATTATATACCCGGTCATTAAAGTAGATTCCCTTTTCATCGTTTTTGTAATTTGTAACATTCGTGAAAAAGCAAAGGCTTTGCTGAAGATCTATGGGCAAAATAATATTCGATTTGTCAATATTGGCCACGTTGGCAAAGAAGGAATTAAAGAAAAGGTTCCTTTTATTTGCTCCTATCGGTGCGTAAGGCGTTATATCGAGGTTTTTGAACTCGTTGGCCACCATCTGCTCGTAAGAACGAAAATCTGCCTCATTCTCTGCGTAAAAAACTACATTGAAATGACAACCAGAAAGGATAATTTTTTCATCCTTGGTAATTGTCTCGAGGAAATCACCCAGCATTGAAGCATCTGTTTCATATTCCTTTTTGAATTTTCTTGCTCCGTACAATAAGGTTCTTTGATCTTCAAGCTTCCCCTTCTCCTGCTTATGGTTTCGTATGTATATAATTTGATTATAGATGTGATCGAAGGGAAGGTTTAAGCCCAGGTTATCAGCAAAGCCGGTATGATAAACAAAATCACCGGCACTCATTTTTTGATCATAAGAACAGGTTTTAACAGATTCCCCCAGCTGTTTAAACTGGTTAACTGCAAAAAGACCTATGAACTTGTTGCCGACCTTCATTTTATCGACATCTATCTCGGTGTACCGGTCCTCGTAGAATGAGTTAAAATAGCCAAACTCCAGGTATTTATAAACGTCCTCGGTAACAGGATCAAGCTTCAAATAACGAGAGTTATTTATATAATCAAAGCAACGCTCCACGCTTACTTCAAATTTCTTTTGCCTTTCGTACTCTTTAAGGTACTCGGCAGTTTTAATGGGCTTTTTAAACGGGTTTTTAAATCCTTCGTTTATTGTTTTCCCGCTCTCGTTAAAAATAAAGAATACGAAAGAATTATGGTCGTTATACTCTCTCCCCTGAAAATGCTTTTTCGTTGCTTCCTGAAGAAACGTTCTAGAAGGCATCGAGGCTGAATCAAATTTCTTCTTGAGATATAAATCGCATTTATGAATAATAGTCCCTTCCTCAAAATCTCTAAGGGCGTTATACCAGATATCATGAATAGTATCAAAATCTTTTTCAGAGTTTGAATATATTTCTCTTAAGTGAACTTGAAAACCAAAAATAACTGACCCGTTATTTGTATAACATCGATGTCCATCACGAAACAGGACCGAAGGGGTATCACTCAGGTTTATTTCCATGCCCTATTTATAATTATCGTTTATGATGGTATTAGGGAACCGTTCATTTGAGATCGAGCCTAAAAAGACACCAGAATTTAATTTTTTTAGGACTAAGTAACTGGCAATTAAAATGATAGTATAAAAAGCAAGTTTGAAAATAGTTATCCCCGTTGAAAGCAGGAAAATAACGATGATTAATAAAAGAATATAGAGATAAAACAAAGACAACCGCAATCCCAGGATATACGGTTGCTTGTTAACATTTTTGTATACTCTAAACGATTTCATCAACCTGCCATTATAAAGGCCGCGATACCCACCAGACAAAAATATACTGCCAGATAAAGTACTATGCTTGTAATAAAACCTCTATAATCCCGTGAATCGCCAAGGACCTTGCCAATGTTAGCTAATGCACCAACAATTAAAACAAGACCCCCAATAATGGGGATTGCTGGTTTAACCCAAACAGTATAAAAATTATTAAGAACATTCGTAACCTGTGCCTGGATCTCAATAGAGAATAGCAAAAGCAACGCTAATAAAGAAATTGTCTTTTTCATAGGAATATTTGTATAGATTGAAATTTGTATATTGCATATCTAAAACAGAGAAAATTACCACAGATGAAAAAGCCATTAGGATTAACAATAATGATATTTTCCATGTTGTACTGCTTTTAAGACCAGTACAAAAAAATGACAATATCTTATCTATTTAAGTCAAATTCAGGTCTGAAAAGACTTTGTTTTTAGGTAGTTTTATCTAATGTGGGAAAAACGGTGGCCCTGACCACGTTTTGCCGGAATTACAACTTCCTGAAAAAGGCAGGTTGATGAAGGTGATTGGCCAGATTGAAATTGATGTTTAGAAGTGCTAACGGGAAACAAGGAAATTTTCAAGTAAGGAAGAAAACTAAAATTAAATGGGGTTCAATTTTAGATTATATCTTTTACATCTTCCATTATGCGGTTAAAATTGTCGTTCAGATCCTTTTCTGTAATATGGTGCTTCACCTTTAATTCCAATCGTTTAAAAGGAAACAGGTCAAAATTATAGAGCTTGTCTTTCCCATCAGCAAAAACAAAGAATTGTCCCTGCTTTAGCCCGGTGAAATCCTGGTTCTTATACTTGGATGTTTCCCTTGTTCCCTCCGATGTTCTGGTATCACCTCCAATAACGGAATTAGTAAAGGATTTGGAAATGGTTCTTTTTTCAATTTCCTCGCTTATGTTTTTGTAATATCTAACACTATCCGGGTCATTCGCTTTACCTATCATTTGATATGAAAGGTTTGCGAGCAAGGAACTGGTGATCACGTCTCCATAATTCTCTTTAGCCAGTGCCCGGTCCTGTGTTGAAAATACGGTGGCTATATTATAGCTTCGCATCGTTGCCGGTATCTTGGAAATTCCATCAATGTAAAAGGTTGTCCCTTCATCAAACAAAAGAAAACTCGCTGGCCGGTTCCGGATCTGCATACTGTTAATTGCCGTGCTTATTATAACAGAAATAAAGGGGGCGTTTATTCTTTCAAGCCTTGGATCATTAACGATGCTCAAAAATGTTGGGTTCTCCGGGTTGTTTATATCAAGATCAACGTCATTTGCGCTCATCACCCAAAATATTGTTGGTAGCGCAAGATCTGTTAAAGGTAGCGAAAGCGAAGCTTTAACTCCTGCCACTTGGTTTTCGGATATAAGTGAATCAACCAGTGGAGATCCTATCGCTCTCGAATATGGATTTTTCGAGATAAAGTCAACTATCTCTGTTGGTGTTTTCACCAGACACAAAGCAACGGCGTGAGGGAGAGTACACATTTCAGGGAAATCTACCTTTAGCCTCCAAATAACAGCTGCAAGTGTCGGCTCTGGGATCTTGTCAAAGAAACTACTGCCTGAATCCTTCACGTTATCTACTTTTCTAAGGTTTGCAAAAATCAACTTTGTCTGTTGCCTAAGATGCTGCTCAGTGGGAATGTATTTTGGAAGAAACGGGTTTACCCTGTCCGAGAACATAGGTGAATGCGGTATGATAGTTGTCTGTTTTACATTTGAATTCTGAAAAAAATAATGTGCTATTTCCGTTATCTCGCCATTTTTATAATCATAACAAAGACATGGTATGTTTCTTTCCCCGGCATGTTTCAAAATAGGAACAAACCCGCTTTCGGTCTTTCCGCTTCCTGCGCTTCCAAAAATCGCTATGCCCCTCTTTATATTTTGCATTATAAGTGGGGATGAATTTCTTATTGGAAATTTAACGCTCCAAATAGGATCAATCTTATCCTTTTCACTTCTAAGCCGGGTACCGGTAATTAAAAGAAAAATGATTGTTAGCAGACCAGCTAATACAAAGATTCCGACATGTAAAGGCAGACTATAACTATAGAAAAAATGAAAAAACAAGTAAACCCCTGCCTGTATGGCCAAAATAAATAGAATCTTATAGTAGTACTTCAGATTATAAGAAAGTGTTGCAAACTGTAACAACGAAACAAACAGTATAGCGGCACCAAGGATAAGCTTTGCAATAAGCGATAGCTGGTTAAAATAACTGATTATGTGTTCCATATTTAAATTTAAAGACCGGTATTTAAGGCCGTTGTTAAAATCTTTTTACCTATATCCAGAACAATTTTTGACGGATTATAGGCGTAATTAATTGCCTTAATACACTCTTTGGCTCCCGGGACTTGTTTAAAAACTGCCGAAAGAGCATCCAGAGGATCTTTCGCATTAGCCAAATTTGAAACAGTATTTACAACCCGGGAAGCTTTATTATATTCTTTTACCCCCGGCACGTTTCTTGCGATGCTCATTGCAATACTTTTTGCGGTATTTCTCATTTGGTTCTTCATGGTATGATAATGAGAAAATTTATGTTGTTGCAATCGCCTGTAATCAAAATTTGTATCAAAGCTTTTTTCACAGCTTTGTACAAATTTCATCCTGTCAAAGCCGATCTGGACCTCTTTGCCATTTAAGATATTCTTGGAGTTTTTTGCGTTTGCCATCGGGCTTAAACGTATCTTCTTTAACTGATCCATTCTTGAAACAACAACATGCACGTGAGTTTGTAAACCCTCTTTTTTTTCTCCAGCTTTATACAAACCTTCTTTTACCTCCGCACAGTCCCTTCCATAGTACCGGTTATGTTCAACCTTACCAAAGTAAATCAGGTTATCACCAGTTAAACCACGGTTAAAGTTTTTAGCATAGTCATCCATAACAATTCGGGTGTAATCCTTTATAGCTTCCTTGTAACGTTTCAACTCAATGGTGGTTAATTGTGAGATGTTTTTTATATCACGACCGGAAACTGATTTGCAAATATGCTTTAATTCATCCTTGCTTGGATTTACCGTAATCATGTAAAATTTGATTTCGTCTTTCCCAAGTTTTCCTTTATTATTATCGATAGAACTCTGTGCCGTACAAAAAGAGACATCACTGGTTTTTTGATCAAAAAATTTCTCCTGGCTGAATATATCTTTCTCCTGGTTTTCCTTCTCCAAATAATTAATAAGGTCGTTACAACTACCCCTGTTATTATCCTTTTTAGATGAATGAATCTTAACGTACATTAAAGTGTTTTTAGATATTTTCTGTATTCATTAATGTCACCAATTGGAAGCTCAATAACTGGTTTTCTATTTAGTCCTGTAGATTTTTCTTCAGTATGTGAAAGAACATTTTCAAAATATTCTTTGGTAGTTTTTAATTTCAATTCAAGTCTTTTGCACTTCTCCAGTAGTGCTTTGTAGTCTACTGATTCTGTTTCAATTTTCACATCTTGATTATTCGACAAACCTCTTTTTTCCTCTATGCTTCCATCGGTAGATGTAAGAAGTAATTTCGTTTTATTTTGTCCCGAGGAATCTCCTCTCTTTGGGGCTTCTTCATCTATGTATGTTACAAAACGTGCAATCAATGTATCCATTTTTCCGAAGGTGGGTTTTATAAAATCATTCTCTTGCTTACGCATGAACGATATTATTGTATCCCGGAATTTCTTAAGTTCTTCCGCCGGTGAAAGAACTTGCAGGTCTTTAGGATTTACCCCGGTTGTATCAAAGTATTTGGCCATCGCTTCAGCAAAATCTTTTTGATTCATTTCGTATTTATCTGCCAGACGGTCAATAATTATTTTGCTCTTGGGACTTATGCTAATTGTGACATATTTTTGCATAAATAATTATTTTTTAATTAGATTTGAATACAAATATATTGATTTTATTGAATATTCAAAATATTTTTAATTATTTAATAATTATACTTATTTTTCAATTACTTGATTATCAGGTGAAGCCTGATAGCAGAATCAGGTTAGCCTGATTCCATCTTGCTTTCCTTCAGAAACATTTCTGTACAACGTGAATATTGGGTTCTACAAACTTTATTTTTACTACTCGCATTAGTGCTGTAGGGAATTTTCTAAGCTCAATAAATTCTGGGGAAATAAAAAAAAAGAGATCCCCAGCTGAAGATCTCTCTATTATAATTTTGAACGTTCTTGTTTAAATTCAATAATACTAGTTTATAAGCTTTACTCCAAAAAGATTAACAGAATTACTATTCTTAAAACAAATTCCATATTGACCAAGAGTAAACCGTGGAACAGTAATTAAGTATGAACTGGTCCCGTACTTTTTTGCTTTGAACTCTATCTTTTCAGACTTTGAAGTGTTCCAGATTCTTTTGGTGTTTTCAATTTTCATTTTAACAATACTAATCAGGTCATACGGATTGATTGAATTATCTGAGACCCGGACAATAAACTGTGAGTTTAAAGAATCTACAGAAACAGTGGAACAACACATTTTAAATTCTAAAATTAATTGTGTTGTCATATACTTAATTTTTGTATTTACTGCTGTCTGGTGTTCCAGCAAAATACCGTTACCTATTGAATCATTTACAAAAACTGCGGTCCCGGAAAACTCCGGTTCAGGAATTCTGATATTTTTATCTATTTGACAATTAGCCTGGGTAATTGAAAAAAGCAAAAACGATAAGATTAATAGACTCCTTTTCATTTCAGAAGCTAAGATATGTTTTTTTAGTGGTATATTTTATCTCCTCTGAATCTTCCTGAAGTGGGATGAAACTGTCTTCCTCAGGGATCGGGTAAAGTATTGGTTTCTTCTTAGTGCATTTCCCCCCAGCAGCTACTTCTTCCGCAGATAACCCAGAATTATTCTTTAACGACTTATTTTTTATCATGATCGTTATTCACTGTTTTTATTATTTATTATATCTTTCTTTTTGAAAAACCATTAACCGTTACACCCTCTTTCCTAAGGTATTGATAAATTGTTGATCTACTAATATTTAAATTATCCTCTATAAAGTTAATCGATTCTTTTTGTTCATAAAGCGCAACAACTGCAGATGCTTTCTTCTTATTGTAAGATCCTGCCGGTCTACCTCCTATCCTTCCCTCAAGCCTTGCTGCCTCTAAACCCTTAACTGTCCGCTCGCGGAGAACATTTACCTCCATAGCCTTTAGTATAGCAATAATTTGAAAGATAGCCTCTCCCATCGGGCTTGTAGTATCAAAAACACCTTCAGTTAAGCTTTTAAGATTTATTTTCTTCTCCTTAAAACTTGAAAGCAGATCCATTAACTGCTTTGATGTTCTTCCTAGCCTATCCAAGCTTAAAACTATTAATGTGTCACCAGACCTAAGTTTGCTTATAAGTTTATCAAATTCTGCCCTGTGTAAGGTCCTTCCTGAAACCTTCTCCTGGTATATCTCCTCACATGAAGCATTTTTTAGAGCATTAATTTGAAGAGCTAGGTTCTGTTCACGCTTACTTACCCTGGCATAACCAAAAATCATATAAGAAAGTTTTTTAAAACGCTAAAAGCAAAGGTAAATAAAACTTCATCGAAAACAAAGCCTTTGAGATACCAAAAAAGAGGTAAAAGCAGGGGAAATATAAAGTTCTTTAATACGGTCGTTTAATCAAACTTATTGTTTTGTCTTAATGAAACTTAATAAATTTAGGGAGATCAATCTATTCTGGCATAACGGGAGCAGGTATAAGAAGAAAATGTTTTTGCTTATGCCACGTTTGTTAATTGGCAGTGCGCTATTATTAATCATGATGAATCTGTCTGGTTTTAATGTCTTTGGGAATCTGTCTCTTTGCAATCTCTTTAAAAAGCTTTGGTGGTGTTTCGGCCAATGCGGCTTTTAAATGTGACTGCAAAACTTAATTATCTAATTTAAGAACTTGCTTTTCCACTGTGTAACATCCTCCTCTGGAACAGAAAGTAATAATATCTTTCTTGGACGAGAAATACCAACGTATACTATTCTTAGTTCTTCTTGATATTCGGGCTTAATCTCATTTAAATTTTTGCTTAACATATTTACATAATTCATTCCTGCTTTTTTACCTAGAATTAGAAGAACCGCTTCAAAGGTTTTACCTTTTACAGAATGAACAGTTCCAAAATAAAACGGATATAAATCAGATTTTAAATTACCTCCAAATAAACTGTCTATTTTGATGTCTGCATTTTTACTTGCGATTTTCAGTTCTATTTTTTGAGCTTTGAGATTTTCATTTGCATCAACTACCCATTCTGAAAGGAGTCTATCAAAGGTGCTTGGCAATAAATTAATTAAATAGAATAAAAAGGTTCTAAAGTTTTTAAACCCGCCCTTTTCAGCAATAAAATCTTCTATTATCTCATTTGTACAATAGAAGTTATTGTTTGATTGTTTTTTTATTGCTTCAATAAATCCTTTCTCTAACAATTTATATCCTTCTTTGAAATTTCCATTTTCATACAAATGTTTCCCCTTGATTATATTCTTATCATGTAAGCAATTTTGTAGCCATGGGGACTCATTAAATTCAAATGCTTCTTTCTGAATCCTAATTAATTCTGAGAGGCTATTACCTCTGTAAAGAACTGCAACGGATTGTTTATTAATAGGTATTTGATGTTCTTCGCAAATGGCGCAGAAGTAAGTCATAATCTTGTCAAAACTTTGGATACTTTCTGTAGGGCTTACAATCCAATCATCTAGTTTTTTTTGCTTTCGCTTGTACCCAAGAATTAATGGTTCAAAATCATAAGTTTTGACGGCTGAATTGATAGATTCAGTCATTTCAAAGGAGGAAAGATGTCTGATGAAATTGCATATTTTCTGTGAACTTCTTCTGTTTTCATCCAATAGTATTTTACCCCACTCTTTATATTTGTTATCAAAAATTTCTGGTTTTGCATTATTCCATTCAAAAATAGCCTGATCCCGATCTCCAATTAACATTATATTATCTGTACCAAATTTTTGAAGGGTTTCAATTATTTTCATTTGAATTTCATCAGTATCTTGGGCTTCATCGATTATATAATACTCAAATAGGTTAGCAATATTTCGTGCAATTAGAGGAAATCGTTCCAAAGTCATCAAAGCAATAAAGTTTGCATCCGATTGATTAGCAAACCCCTTTTTGAAATAATGATGTTTTGTATTTATAATGTTTTGAATGTGACCGTTAACTTCTCCCTTTTTATTATAGTAATCCCATTTAAAATGGAATGCTTGTGCAGGTGAGATCATCATTAAATATCCATCTATGTTAAATGTAGTTTTATCAAAGTACTGATCATAATTATTAAAAGGTCTTTGAATATTCCACAATGAATATGGTTCCCCGACTAGTATGGGGCGTCTAATGGACATCATGCAAAGATGTCCAAAGGGCAGAAATATATATTGATTTATAAAACTGTCTAAAGTAGTTATGATATGTGGATGATCAATTAGAAACTTTATTCCAAAATCATGATCTAGCTTACTCAATATTTCATTGCATGCAACATTTGTAAAGGACAATGCTGCTATCCCCTTTCTTTTAAAATTTCGACTTAATAATAACTTTGCGATTCTCGCAGATACGGAATAAGTCTTCCCACTCCCCGGGCAGGCTTTTACAACTACTAAGCCTTTTTCAAAATTGCAAATTTCTAACTGTTTTTCTGATAGATGACTAAACATAATTACTCATTTATGGCCCATTTTACAGAATTAGTAATGTATAAAGGAATTTGGAACTGATTTCTTAAATCAGCTTTGTTTTCTAAAACATATGAAAGTCTTTGTGCCAACTCAGATTTGTCTTTATTTGAATCAAGTTTTTCAAGCAGCTCAAAGGCTCTAGTTTCTAGATCAGCACCACCAAGAAGATTAGTTTTGGGGTGAAGTTCTTCATAGATGCTCTTAATGATATCTGCGTTTTCTTCTGAAAGGGTCATCAATTCAAATTCGAACGTATTTTGAGCTATAAATATTTTCAAATTAGAATCTGCTACCTCAAATTCAAGTAATTTATAGGCTCTAGCTGATAATTTGTTGCTATATCTATGCTGGTCACCATCAGTTAATACTGAGCATTTTGAAGACAATCTTTTGAGAGGATCTTTTGAGTTAAACAACATTGCAAACGGTTCGAATGCTACTCCATTTATATTTACAATTTCAATTCCGTTTTTATCAAGATCATAATCTTTATTTACAATATTTGAAAATATTGGTAAAAGAAGGGCTTCTGAAATTCCCTCTACAAGAATTACCCCATTGGAAAAAAATAATTGGCTTTTAGTAACGTCTAGGAATTTCTTAAGATAATTGATATGTTCATCTCTAAGTCCTGAATAAGTAATTGAGTACGAGGTTATATTATTATCTTTTTTATGAAGAATTACAAGATTATCTAAATCTGATTTTGCGGTTAATGTAGGTGAATGTGATGTTATAAATAATTGAACTCCAAAATCTTTCAGACTATTCAAATAATTAAAAAAAGTATTTTGTTTTTGTGGGTGTAAATGTGCTTCTGGTTCTTCTATAAGCAATGCATAATAATGTTCTTTACCTTCCTCTCTTCTGTTCTTTAAGTCTCCCAATACAGCAGATGAATATATAAGATTGTTATCACCAAGACCATTTTGACTAACATCAAAATACTTCTGCTTTGTCATATCCCCCTTTAATAAATCATCAGAATAAACAGGTTTTCGTGTCAGAATACCCTTTACAATATTGTTAAACTTATACTCAAGTAGTCTTAAATTAATTCGTGATTCCTTGTTTTTTATATCAGCATTTGCTAAATGTTCATTAATAAATTGTTCACCTGTTTTTATGACTCCAGTCCAGTCTTTTTCATTTATTACATTATCAAGTTTTAGAGCCAGTTCATTCTTAAATTCTTCGGTTAAGGCCTTCTCAATTGGCTTATTTTCTTCATCAAATGTGTAGAATTTTGTCAATTCTTGAAATAGCGATGTTATTTTATTTTCTCTAACATATGGTCTTAATTCATGCTCAGCATCTCTTAAGGGAGCTAAATATGTAAAGTAAATAAGTTGAGCTTCTTCTGATTTAATTTGTTGTCCCTCAATATTTCCACCCCATATTTTCCATCTAAGTGTTTTATTTCCGGTCTTGTTCTTCTCGAGTAAATACCTGAAGTGCATTTGTACATTTTGGAATTCAGGATTATCTGGGTCTTGATAAACCATACTATTAAAGAAAAATGCATCTTCTGGGGCTTCTATTTTGAAAGTCAAGTCAAATTCTATAGGTTCGATATTATCTTTTATTTCCGAAATATCTATGTAAAAATCTTCATCATTTTTTACACCTATATCCCTCCATTGTCTACCAATGTTGAAACAGATTCTTAACGCATCAATAATTGCAGATTTGCCCGAATTATTTTCTCCAATCAAGATGTTAATGCCTTTTTTAAAAGTTAATTCAAGTTTTCTAATTGATCTGAAATTTTTTATTAGAATTTTTTCTAAATACATATGATAAAAGATTTATGATATATTGAATTTGTGGGTTTTATTGGAGGGGAGGAATTTTACGTAGTTGTAATGAATGAGTTTATCTAGCTGACAACGTTGCATTGGCTACAAACCTTACGTATCCCTGAACTTTTCAGGGGTAAACAACAAGATCCATGGGGTACACCTGTAAAACATACTAAGAAACAGATTATTAATGATTTATTAGCTCTTTTCATCCAATTACGACTATTTGTTTTAAGTGAATCTTTCTTTTAGTAAACTCTTCACAATATCAACAGTCTTGATACTTACATTGAGGATATTCAAAAGTAAGTCCAAAATATATCTCGGATTGCCTACTTCATCTGCCTAATCTTTTGGGTCGTTGTTATTTTTTCATTTAATCGAATTGAGACTGGTGTCAAAATATCAACTGTTAAATTGTCTTTTTGCCTGAAGTTATTCTTTATCCATTCTGTATATAATTTACCACCCATTATTCTTGGTGTCCCATTACTATTCGCTGTCCTATTAATATAGCCCTTAATTTTCTTTTTAGGATTATCACCAAGTTGTATTGCGATTTCTTCCTTGTCTGCCCCAAGGTCATCAGAATGTAGTATCCTAACATTAAAAAAACCTTGGTTATAATATGCGTGTCCTAATACTACTTCAAAAGTGTCTGTTGTTGTGTTTTTTAGTGTCGTTGGCTTATTAATTTCCAAAAGTTTTTCCGTATCGCTGTTTTTATCTTCTTTAATTTTATTTTTACCCGAAAAATTCCACTCTGGACTTATTTCATAGATCAAAGTGTCTTCAAGTCCTGCCGCAAGATTTATTCTGAAATCGCTATATTTCAATAGTCCATTGTCGACAAGTATTAAAATGTCAAGCGGTTGCTCTTTTGTCAACAGGGTTCTAATTTTATCGTTTACTCGAATGTTGGTTCTCTGTGACAGTCCGGGATTTTGATAACCATACATTCTCTTTGTTAATTGTATTGTTGTCTTGCCAATATACATTATTACCCCATTAGTAACAAAACAGTATAATACGTTTTCTGTTTTCTGGTGCGATATCAAATGATATTGGATACTGTCATTTTTCAACGTCCAATATCCTACATTAATAAATCCAGTGTTTAAAAGTCTATTCATTCTTGGTTGTGTTACATATTTCCAAAAATGTCTCTGCTTTGTTTTTAATAAGATCAATCTCCTCTTGATTTTTGTCTGTTTCCTGTAATGCCCAGTATTTATTTTCATTCCATTGAAATGTTCTATTGCCCCCAGAACCATTTTGTGTTATGAAACCCCAAAACCAAAGGTCGTCCCAAACTTCAATGTCTTGTCCATGATAATATTCCTTAATCTTAGAATTAATATTGTCAAAATTCCAGTTTTGATTATTGTCTATCTTTTTAAAAATAGCGATTATAACTGAATCAACTGGCAAATAGAAATCATCCTTTTCTTCAATACCTACAGGGACATCATTCCAAATTCTTAATTCATCGGAATATTGTCCGTTATGTAAGTGAAAGATACTTTTGACAAATAATGCAGCCGTTTTTCCTCCAAATCCAGGCTGGGATTTTATACTTTCATATAGCCCTTTGTAGGAAATTTCTGGTGTTTGGTTTGGTTTAATCTTATTTATAAAGCTTTCAAACGAATTTAAGCATTCTATATTCTGATATATCTTTTTGTAAAAGGTCGCCAAACTGTCAATTTTGGGTTGACTTTGAGTATTAGCAATATGGTAGAGAAGCGAAACTACCTTATCTGTAACATTGTTATATGGTTTAATCACAGAACGATAATGCTTTTCTTGCAGAGTTTTATTGTAGGATCTATTATTCCGTAAAAAATTGAAAATATGTCCCAGCGCTTTTTCCATTATTTATTCAGTACGACATTTGACAAATCAAGCTAGTCATCTATCTTGGCAACGGTATTTGTTAAAATGCTTCGTCCAAATTCTTTGCTTTTAAAATCTTATCCAACACAGTGTATCTAGAATTCTGCAATGCTTTTGCTCGCCCATTTGGTACCAACTTTACTGGATTAGGTAATTTCTTTGCTTTATCCTTAAAGAACACAACATATTTATTTGAATTTTGCCATATCTCAATTTTATCCACTTCCGCATAATATGTTATCGCAGATTCCGGTGCAACTTGATAAGCAGCGATATATTTAATTTTTTCGATCATACTAGAGTGTATTCGAATTGAGTACCACCGATCTTCACCTAAAAATACTGTATTAAACCCTTCTTCTTGAGCGGGGATTACAATTGTATTAACCAATTCAGAATCTATATTGTTAGTAATTAATTTATCAGGGTTGTCTTTATATTGAATTAAGTCAAATAAAAATGGCTCAAAATAAAACGCATTTTCTCCCTTTTCAGATTTGTATCTTTCCAAAACAAGTATTTCAATTGGAAATTTGAATTTTTCTTTTAATGCTTTTTCTAGATCTTCATCAAGTTGATCAATTACAACGATTACATTTATGTCGCTTGGGTTTCCACTATAAAGTACCTTGTCAAGAAAATAATCAATGTTCTGAAAACTAAAAGTATTTATATACTCCTCAATAATAGCTTTATAATTTAAATCCCTTAAAATTGCTTCTCTTAATTGTCCTTTAATCTTTTGCTTTGTAGTTTCAAAACTTAATGAGAATTCTAATACTTGAACAGCAATATGTTTTAAACCATGAATTGCAAGTTCATTTTCAACTATAAAAATCTTTGGATTTACTGAACTTGTTAAATCAATCAAATAGCCATCAGGGATATTTCTGGTTTTGCCTTTAACTCCAATTTTTTTCTTAAATTCAAAATATAATCTATTATTACCAAATATTTGATGCCTCAAATCCCAAACGTCCTTTTCAAATTTGTCTTCAGTCAAGTATGGGTCTGACTGATAAGATTTCCCGTTTAAATAAATCATTGTCGTTATGGTTTTAATATTCTCAATCTCTTTATAGTACAGCGAAGGGGATAGTAGACTCTTTTATAACTTTCGATTTATTACAGCAGTAGTATGAGCTGCAAAAGCAAGCGATTATGAGGTTAGATTGCCTATTTTGTAAATTTTCTAATGTATTCTTTTTTAAAATAAGAAAGTTCTTTCAATTGACCTGAATCCATAATTTTCCAAAATATCCAGCCATTAACACTCATTTTCACTATTGATCTAGCTGCTCCGCTTGGGAAAGGAAAATTTTTCTGTTGATTCTCAATAAGGAGACTTATTGAACCATCTTGGTTTATTTTTCCGGAAATCTCTGGATTAGATGATGCAAAAACTTTAGTATCAGGTTTTATCAAACCGGAATCAATTATCATCTTTAAGGTAATGTCTGGAACTTCGTTGTATTTCATAATTATAAATTTTTATCGTTCTTTAATGTTAACTCTATCATTTACAGAAGATACTAACGTTTGGTAAAGATGTTCTAGTATATTTTCGTCAATTCCATAGCACCGGAGGATTGTTCTGTCAAGATTTATTCTATCTGTCATGTTTATTTCTTCAAACACTGTCCCAATAGGTCTTTGTTTTAGAGGCTGAAATGCAACAATTATTTCATCAATCATATCTGGTGACAGCAAGTCAGGATTAAGAACTTTCAACTTTTTGAAGTAGTTCGCATTCAAATCTAGAGCTCCTAGATTTCTAGATGTTCCTCTTATTTCAATTGACAATAAAGTAACAATAGAATTAAGTAAAGCGGCAATTAGCTCGACATCATAACCTTCCTCAATATTTATTGCAACAAGCCTCTGGTCTATAGTAAAAGAAAATGGAGAGAAACAGAAAAAAAGTCGTTCATATGGATTGATGGCTGTCACAATGTTAGCACTCTTTGGATGCAATGAATACCAAAAAGGTTTATGGCCAGCACAGGCTTCTTGTATGGTTTTAGAGTTATTTCTGTTTGTAGCATTTTCAAAATGTTTTATCCAACTATATGCCCCAGGATAATTTACATTCAATTCATCAAGAGGTAAGGAGCATACAAATAAGCTAAAGCTATACTCACCAGAAAACTCTAAAACCTCTAATTCCGTTGGACTTTTTACATATGGAATAAGGAATTCTGATTCAATACCTGAATCAGCAACTTCATCTTCAGGTATAACAAACATATCATTCCAGCCTGTTCGTTCACCTCTAAATGCATCTATGATGTTGGGATAAAACTCTATTAGATATTCATCGACTTTTTCAAAGAGATAAGCTGAAATAAAGTATTTGGACCAATTCTCTTGTGTTTCAAGAGATTCAACTAGCTTATCTTTAGATACAATACATACTGTAATTGAATCGTCAAGTATGTGATACAAATCTTCAAACGTGGTATCCATTCGCCAATTTGGGTTCCTTTTGTCAGAGCAATTATCAATTTCAGAATAGAAATTTTCAATTTGTGAAAGTTGGCTATTTATATCATTCTGATCAAAAGCATCTATAAGCTTGAAATTAAGTGTGATAAATTTAGTAGGTCCGTTTCTCGGTCCTTTTTGAAGGACGGTAAATACTGTTGATACTTTTGAATCAACAAACCAATGTTCAGCAATACTTCTTACAACATATTTAACATGAAAGTTGTCAAGAATGAACTTTTTAAATTGAATGCCGTATTCTTTCCCAAGCCACGCATTTGATGTAATGGCTGAAAGAAAACCGTCATTTTTTAGAAATCGTATTGAGTTATATATGCAATATGTGAAATAATCAGAACGCTCATTTATTTTAAAAGTTAAATCAAGCAGGAAAGCTTGTTGACTTAATTCAAATTCCTCTCTGAAAAATGCTGTTAGAACATCATTGGGGATATCTTCTTGCTGAATGAAAGGAAAATTACTTGCAATTGCATCAAATTCTGGTATCGTTTGTGTTATTTGTTTACTGTAATTGCTTGAATCAGGAAATAATACGCTGCTCCCTGAATTAAGGTTGAAAAAATCATCTCGTGTAATTCTAGGAAAATTATCTGTTTTTGAAACATCCTGTTTATATAGGTTAATAACTGAAAGAATAGCTGGGAAATGAGAAATATCATTACCCCAAATTTGATTTAGAATTTCAGAATGGTTTTTCTTTCCATGATATTTAATAATTTGATAGAATGAATTTAGGAATGTACCAGTCCCTGATGTTGGATCAAAAAGATAATCATTGACAGTTTGAATTGCTGGAAACGAAACGAGGTTTGCTAGTGTTTCCGGAGTAAAATACTGTCCAAATTTCTGTTTTTCAGATTTTGGCACAAGGTTTTCGAGAATAGTCCCAATTACCCCTGATGGCAGAATTCTAAAATCAAATTCTGTGAATTTCTTAATTAGTTGATAAATGGTTTCCTCTATGATTTTCGAATAAGCAAGGTTATCCGTAAAATATGGTTTAAAAATAGCTTGATAATCAATTCTTTTAGCATCATCAAAATATTCATCTAGTGTTTGTTTTACGTTGTCAGGATTTGCTATCCGTAGTTTAGCTAAATCTCTAGTTAGATTCTCCGAAAGGGTTAAGTAAAAAATAATTTTACCTATAAGATTATAGAAAGTGAATTTTGCAAGAACTTCTTCCTCAATTAAGTTTTCTGGCCTTCTGGAAGAAGAAGCGAGTATTTTTAACGTGGAACTTTCATATATCTTCCAGAGGTTGTATTCCCTTCTGAAATCAGCATTCTTACCTTTGGCTGAAATAATTGCTTCCTGAAATTGTGGGATTATTATTTTGGAAGATTCAATAATTGAATCAATTATATCCCCAGTAATATTGATCGCCTGCTTTAGTTCTCCACTTTCGTAGAGCTGCCCAAGATCGTGCAAAATTATATGTGCTCTTGCTTTTAATAATTTTTCATTTTGATTAAATTTTATAGGATCTGCCAAATCATCTCTGACATTTATTTTAGGTTCTTTTGAATACGTCTTTATCTTGGCAAGAGATTTTAATGAGTATTCTTCATCACGTATTTTCCAGATAATTGCTTCAGTTCCATTCCAAGTAACAAAAGAATCAGATTTAAGTCTTTTGGCCTTTTCTAAAGCATTCTCAAGCATTTCCTTATCATCAACATTAGTATCGGGGAATTTTAATTCCCAACCGTTGAAAATAATTCCGGAGACTTTGTCAGTAAAAAGTAAAATATCAGGGAATTTCGTTCTTCCAGAATCTAGTTTTATTCCGGTATCATTTGTTGCATCTTCAAAGATGGTTCTACCATCACGAATTGCTTCTTGAATCCAACTAATAAGCTGCCCTGCCCAGTCTCTCTCGTTTCGCTTCATAATTCAATGTGTGATATTTTACAATTGGCTCCAGAAACAGCTTCAATGTTGCCTTCTCAATTCCTTCCCTTTTTAAAGTTGCATGGATTCTGTCGGTACATATTTCAATATAGTCAACAGGTTTAACTTTATGTAATAGAACATCCTCGTTTTTTTCAATACCTATAAACTGTCTATTTTCCAGAATCGCTGAAAGTAAAAAACTACCACTACCACAAGCATTATCAAGAATCACATCCCCCGGATTTGTATAAGTTTTTATTAAATATCGACCTAATTCGATTGGTTTTTGAGTTGGATGTAAAACTGGGCCTTCTGATTCTGCTGTCTTAACATAAATAAAATCATCTATATGTTGTTCCTCATAAAAGACAACATCATTCGGATATCTTTCACCATTACTTTTGACATGTCTGGGTTTGAATTCTCCATAACTCCCTGTAAATTGATCTTTTCTAATACCCTTGTCATATGCATCTCCAACTGTCATTTGTGGATTGTAGGCCGGTTGTTTTTTATAAAAGATACATATGTCTTCGTGTTTTCTTAATGGCTGCTTTTTAGCATTTAGAAAGTTGGTAGATTTAGATTTTATCCATACAACCTTGTATTTAAATAACTTTTCATTACTCAAAATTAGCTTTGCCGTAAATAATCCCTGCGATGTGAGAACTATTGCACCATCATCTTTAATAATCCGTTCATATTGTTTCCATAGTTGGCCTAGGTCTATCACTGAATCCCATTTATTTTGAGTGGTTCCGTAAGGTAGATCACAGAGAATCATATTGACACTTTTGTCAGGAATTTCATTCATGACTTCCAGACAGTCACCTTGAATAACCTTATTCAAAACCTTTTCTAATTTCTTAATCATTTGCTATAAATTTAAACTCCCCTGTTTGGTTCTCAAGATTCTATAATATTTAGCCTTTTCTTCTGCAAGTTTTATTAGCTCTGCTGTGTTAGAGTTTTTATATATAATTTCTGCAATCCTCTCGCTATAATACTCTTTTTCAAGGGTTTCTATGTTGAGTTTGAAAACTGCTGCCAATTTGGGCAGAATTTCTTTAGGAACACTTCGCTTTTGGTTCTCGATTTTCGATAGAGTTGATTGATCAATATCGAGTGATGCTGCAAGCTTGGTAAGAGTCAAACCGTTTTTGACACGTAAAAGATGTATGTACTCAGCTAATGTTTCTTTCATTGTCTTGATTATTCTGCCTTGACATATTTGTCAAATTTATATGATCTTTCAATTGAATCAAAGTAACGAAGTAATTATTTTCAAAAAAAAGCTGACAAATATTCGTTAAATAAAACCTATTTCCCGTCCATAGTGATCCAGGATAACGATCAACGTATCTATCCTGTAATCTAATGTCCCTTTCTCGATCTGGGAGATCCGTGCCGGAGAAACACCAACCTTAAAAGCAAGGTCCTTCTGACTTATTCCTGAACCATTGCGTAAAGCTTTAACGAGCTCACCGATCCGCTCCCTCTCCTGCCGGGTTAAATTTGTATTAAAGATCCTTTGTGGCATATTTTTATTTTTTTACATAAGAAGTATAGAAAGCACCCATTTTTCGCAGAAGCTTTGGAATTTCAGAGATATCTTCCGGGGGCTGGTCGATCCATTCTACCTTATCAAACGTCCCATCGACAAACAGGGCACGGAATTTTGGAGATTTTAAATGATGAACGATATCTTTTAAGTCGCTGACCTTTTCAATTTTAAAGATTGGATCTTTCTTAGAGAATTCTTTTACCAGGTCATCAATCGGTTTCTGCAGGTAGTAATCTTCGGTTGTATAACTAAATAGTTTTCCGTCAGGCTGGTAGATCTGAAAGACTTCATCAGTCTGCCGGATACGGTAAACAGTGGAGCTGCTCCGATCCTCCAGGATCTCAAGAGTGCAGACCTCCTGCATTTTTAAGCGCTTGATAATACTCTCGCCTGGTTGAATTGTAACACCGGTGAAATGTTCATTAAACAGATCCACGATTTGTTTTTCCCCAAGCTGGTGCCAGTCGTTTCTAAAAATTACCTCTTTCATATCTGATTCCATCGTTTCTACAAATTTAAGATTTTTATCGTCCCATGGTCAAAAACATTAATGGCCAGCCGTTTCTCGATGTTAACGGCTGGCCATCCGCCCGCCTAGT
>Ga0209540_10000384_pt1 | contig 43164 bp, 49 predicted proteins | sample BarGraIncu01121A_FD_184501 | JGI IMG/M metagenome (GOLD analysis project Ga0209540, IMG submission 184501) | Arctic peat soil microbial communities from Barrow, Alaska - Barrow Graham LP Incubations 011-21A (SPAdes) (version 2) | ecosystem: Environmental > Terrestrial > Soil > Wetlands > Peat... | reverse complement strand
AATCAATTCCATGGCTACAAAAAAAGCCACTTCTGCAAAGAAGAAATCGACAGTCACGAAGCCTGTCGATGCTACACGAAAAACAACCGTCAGATCATTCCGAGCCGAAGAAAATACCGTCAGCAAACCAGCCGTTGTGGTAGTTTCTGAAAAAGCCGTACGCGGCAAAGACGCGGGTATCCTACCTGATAATATCGTTGCGATAGTATTTGGTGAGCTGTTCGGTGCATTTGTGCTCACGATGATCGCTCTACTCACGCTCAAGGAAGCGTACGCGCTCTATATCGGTGTTGCCTTTACCGTACTTACGCTCAGCGTCGGCGCGATTTCGGGAGGTCATTTCAACCCAGCGATCACATTCGCAAAGTGGACCATGCGTCAACTCCGACCGGTACTTTTGCCGTTCTATTGGGGCGCTCAATTCCTCGGTGCAATGCTCGCTGTCATCGTCCTGAACTGGATCACTGGCAACGCGCTACATCTTGATTTCAGCCACCTTTGGAACATGGACTGGTCAATCTTTGGTATTGAACTCGTCGCCACCGCCGTGCTGATGTTCGGATTTGCTGCGGCAACTAGTAGAAAGAATATCGAAGTATCACCGCTGGCGCGTGCCCTCAGTGCTGGTTTTGCAGTTGTAACCGGTTTGGTTATCGGTACCGCACTTCTTGCAAGTACGCAAGCTGCGATCGACACGTCGAAGATCACTTCACTGACCGCGATTCCACACCAACTTCGCGTCAAGAACGTGAGCGCGAACCCAGCAGTAGCCCTCGCTATGACAGAGCAAAGTGACTCTTCATACAGTGGCTCGTTCAACAAGGACGAGAAGCAGATCTCACGATTTAGCCTCGAAGTCTTGTTCGGAACACTTATTGGTGCCGCCCTCGGTGGCAACCTTTACCTGCTCATCGCAGGCCGCAAAAAGAACTAGTCTTACTGGACTATACAGAAAATCCCGCTCTCCAATAGAGCGGGATTTTCTGTATCAAATATTATCAGTCGTCCGATATGGGCTTCTCGAGCAATAAGCCTTCGACGCTTGGACTCTTATCGGCAATCTTTACGACGTCTTTGTCGATCTTTACGAACTCTTTACTCGCGCTGTTGTAGTGGTTAACGGTCGTGCCAAGTGCGCCACCCAGCTTCTTCATATACTCATCGAACTTAGAGATGTGTTGACCGAGTTGACCGACGCGTATCTGGATGTCTTTTGCCTGTTCTTCAATCTGAAGACTGCGAAGCCCCTGCAGGACTGTCTGCAGATACGCCATGAAGCTCGTCGGACTCGTGATGATCACGTGCCGGTCACGAAACGCGTACTCGATGAGGTCGCGCGAGCTGCTGCCGGTACCGACATTATTCACCAAAAGATCATAATACAGTGACTCGGAAGGAATAAACATAAATGCAAAATCCATCGTACCTTCGCTGGGACGAATATACTTACTCGTCTCATCGATCCTCGCCTTGAGGTCAACCTTCACTTTGCCGAGCAGCCTAGTTCTCTCCTCGCCCTCCGCTTCGATCATGCGGTTATAGTTTTCGAGGCTGAACTTACTGTCAACAGGTAATATTTTTCCCTTATCAAGCACGATGACTGCATCGACAATCTCACCATCGTTAAATTTGTACTGCATTTTGTATTGCCCAGTTGGCAAAACATTATTGAGTACACTTTCGAGATAGAACTCGCCAAATACCCCGCGTTGTTTCGGGTTTTGAAGTACATTTTGCAATGTCTTTAGTTCGTCGGCTACGTCCACTACCCGACGGTTCGTTTCGTCAAGCTTCGCGAGACGATGTGTGACGTCCGCAATCAGTTTCGCACTTTCAGATAATTGCTTATTAACGGAAGTTTGAACATTCGTGTTCGTACGCTCAAGTTTATCGCCCAGGATTTGCTGCAGCGAGGCGATAGTGCGAGAGAGTTCAGTTACGTCAGATTTGACCATTTCGACCGAGCCTGTATTTTTCAGTTCGTTTAGTTTTTGCAACAGCACATATAGTCCAGCGGCAAGACCGAGAATAACAAAAACGAGGAGTGAGATAAGGACGACTTCCATGCCCTTTAGTATATCACTTACGCTCCGATGACGAGGCGGGTCACGACGATCAGTACGACCATCACGATAGCGGAAACGATAAATGAGCGAATGCGAGCGATCCACGAAAAGAGTAGGTACGCACAGGCAAACAGAAGCCCGAGCGCGATAAGTCCGACGTACCAGGTGGTATTCGCGAGATAATCATGAAGTCCCCACAGTGAGATGGTCGAGGCAACGACGACGAGTAGCGGACGATATACGCCGACACGTGTCAGGCCGACAATTCCTGCAATCGCACCCACGACGATGGCGATAATCGATGAGTAAAGGGGTGCCTGGGCGCAACCATCAGCGGTACCGCGGCATAAGACCGCTCCAAAGATAAACACGTTGAGTAAATAGAATACTCCCGCCGTGACCAATCCCGCAACCGCTCCGACAAGGAGGGCGCGTACGACATCTCTACTTAGCATCGTCACGAATGGCGACGTGTTGATTACCACTTTATCATCATTCCGAACATAGGTTTTAGCTGATGGGTCCATAACATCTCCTTAATCTAGGAGGTTATTATACTACTTCTTTGGTCTTTTTGCTAGTCTTATATAAACTTGGTTTCTTCCGAGCCTCTAGGTACCATACGGCACCGGCGAGTGCGATCACAATTCCTCCAGCTACATCGAGAACCGTATGAACGTGCGCGAGCACTCGAGCGATGCCGAGGAGAATCGTAAGCGAAGCCATCGTAATCGTGAACCACTTGTGGCGAGTCCCATACCAGACCGCACCCGTCAAAAAAGCCGCGAACAGTACGTGATCCGAAGGAAATCCAGCATTTCCTATAAATGACGCCCCTGGAGTAATACCCAGTATCTCAAATGGGCGCAACTTTTCGGGTTGCCATAGGTTACCGATCACTTTTGCAAGCCAGTAGCTTGTCAAACCAGCCATCAGTATATGCGTATACTTATCATAGCGACCACGTTTTGGCACTTTGAATAACAGCAGGTAGCCAGCTAGTAGAATAAGTGGGAAGATCAAATAATCGGCAAATATTTTGATAACCAGATCCATAATGGTTATAGTATACTACTTTTTTGCGAGCTCTGTCGGTGTTCCGCCAAAAAATATGACAGCGAGCTCGCCGAGTACGGCCATAATACCCGTCTTGCTCTCGCTGCCCCGCCGCTCACCTCGCGTCGCCAGAAGGCCCAGCTTTTTATCACGGCGGCGTCGCTCCGGTTTTGGAGATTTTTCTGCTTCGACCGGTGGCTTCTTTTTCACCGGAAGCTTGAGTTTGACTTGCGGAATTAATATTGCTGTTTGAAACATACTCGCCTTTTCGGGAAGCACAGCGAAGCCACCGCCGCTCATAGGAAGAATCGCCCCAATAGCATCGTCAAATAAGGCACTCGACACCCGCTCCGCCGCAATCTCCTTTGCTTCAGGCGGGCACGCCTGCGCCACATCTTGCTTCCCAGGGCATCTTTGTGCGAATGGACAGCCACCACACGCGCTGGCGCCAATTTCTTGACGCGTATCACGACGAAGTGAAACTTGCTCGCGGTCAAGTGAGATTTTCTCTTGAGTAGCGGTGCTCATGACTCAAAAAACGTTTCTGTCGTTATGTCACCCGGCTGAACGCCACGCATAGCGAGTCCCTGCCACATATCGCGCACAAACTGCACGCTGCCGCAAATCATATAAAATGCGCCCTCGTGCACGCATTCATCTAGCGCTATTCGACCCCGCTGCATGTCAGTCGGAATGTTTTTTCCAGCGGTAATATAGTTCGTCACGGCGCACGTCGTGCCACTCAGTGCATTTTTATGCGCAACCGTACCGAGTGTTTTGTTGCTATAGAATAGATGCGCGAGCCGTGTGGTGTCGTGATTAAATTCGTCCTTCAGCACACTCAAGATCGGGCTTATACCAACTCCTCCCGCCAGTGCTACGAGTGGGCGGGTAGTGTGTGGGTTGAAGAATCCGTAGGCACGGCTAATCGTAAATAAATCACCAGCTTTTAGCCCGCACAAATAGCCACTAAATTCGCCGATGTTCTTCACCGTGATGCTCATCCATTTTTCATGCGGAGCGCTCGATAAGCTATATGCCTTGCCAGCTGGCGTCGTGCTGCCAGCGATAAATACCGTGATGTATTGCCCTGCTTCATACTCCAGCCTCCACCCTTCGTTGAGCAAAAAATAGATCGTGCGAACATCCCGCGCCTCGCGCACTACGCGCATCACAATAGCAGTTAGCTTTTCCATATTAGTGCACCACGCATTCTGTGACATAGTTACTCATGATTTGTTGCGCCTTCGCTAATTCCTGATCGGTAAACGATTCTGCCGCGATAAACTGAGGACTGACCAGCGCCCCTTGGCTAACAAACCGCTGCAAAGCATACCGTTTGGCGCCTCTTACCATTTGCCCGATTTGTTCAAAGTCACTGACCGCAAGTTGCGAGCGTACGATCGTCGTCCTAAACTCGTGATTCTGCATTGTCTTAATCAACGCGATACTTTGCTCGATAGCGGCAAGATCAACTGGTCGCGCGGCGATTTGCACATATTTTTGCAGTGGCCCTTTGATGTCCATGGCGATAAAATCCACTAGCTCCTCGTCGAGAAGTTCCTTTATGACATGTGGCCGCGTGCCGTTGGTATCGAGTTTGACTAAATATCCCATGGCTTTAATCTTACGGATGAAATCCACCAAATCGGCTTGCTCTGTGGGCTCGCCACCACTAATCGTCACCGCCTGCAGCCTGCTTTTGCGAGTTTGCAAGAACAGCAGAATATCCTCAGTCGGAATAGTCGGCGCGAACTGCTCAGGCAGTACCAGCTCGGGGTTGTGGCAATACCCGCAGCGCATATTACAGCCGATCGTGAAAATGGCGGCACACGGATAGCCCGGGTAGTCTACCGCGCTAAATTTTTGGATACCGCCAATTTTCATTATTCTGCCTGCGCGACTTTGTCAAAGTGATGGCGCATGGCAAATTCGGCCTTTTTGCCTTTGTTCCACTGCCCGACGGGGCGCAAGAAGCCAACCACGCGGCTATATACTTCGCACGTTGCACCGCACTGCTCACAGGTCTCCTGTTCGCCCTTTAAGTATCCGTGATTGACACAGACGCTAAAGCTTGGGCTAAAGGTAAAGTACGGCAGTCGGTAATTCGTGCAAATAGTCTTCACAAGCTGCTTGAGGGTAGCTGGATTGTCCATCCGCTCGCCCAGGAAGAAGTGGATCACCGTGCCGCCCGTATATTTAGTCTGCAAGTTATCCTGCAAATCCATCAACTCGAATAGGTCGTCGGTGTAGTTGACCGGTAGGTGCGTGCTGTTCGTATAAAACGGCGTCTCAACCGCGCTACCAACACCATTCGCAAAATGGGCCGTAGCGGGGTAATCTTTTTGGTCAATTTGCGCGAGACGGTAGGTGGTGCCTTCGGCAGGAGTGGCTTCAAGATTATAGTTATTGCCCGTCTCCTTTTGGTATTCAACCAAGGTGTCGCGCATAAAATCGAGTGTACGTTCCGCAAAATCCTTACCCTTGCTGCTCCCAATATCGACACCAAGCAGATTTTCGGCCGCTTCGTTCATACCCACGAGGCCGATGGTACTAAAGTGATTCTTCCAATATTCGCCGAATCGTTCGTGTATCTCACGCAGATAAAATTGCGTATAAGGATATAGACCCTTTTCCGTGAGCTGCTCAAGCGCCTTACGCTTCACTTCGAGGCTATCTTTGGCCCTTTCCATGAGATAGGTCAGGCCGGCCTTGAACTCTTGCTCGTCTTTGCTTTTCAAGGCCAATCGTGGCAGATTGATCGTAACGACACCTACACTGCCTGTCATCGGGCTACTGCCGAACAGTCCTCCGCCTCTATGGGCAAGCTTTGTGTTATCAATACGCAAGCGGCAGCACATACTACGAGCATCCTCTGGCTTCATATCGCTGTTTACGAAGTTGCTAAAGTAAGGAATACCGTATTTGGCACTCGCCTCCCACACATTTTCAATCACGGGGTTGTCCCAGTCAAAATCAGGGGTGATGTTATAGGTTGGGATCGGGAACGTAAACACGCGCCCGCTCGCATCGCCCTCACATAGTACCTCTAGGAGCGCTTTGTTAAAGATATTCATCTCGGCTTGGAAATCACCATAATTCTCATCCGTCATCTCGCCCCCGATAAACACGGGGTTGCCCTGCATATGCACTGGGCACTCGAGGTCTAAGGTTATATTAGTGAACGGCGTCTGAAATCCAACGCGCGTTGGCACGTTTACGTTAAAGACGAATTCCTGTAACGCCTGTTTGACCTCTTTGTACGACAGACTGTCTCTACGAATATACGGCGCTAGAAGCGTATCGAAGTTGCTAAATGCCTGCGCGCCAGCCGCTTCACCCTGCAGTGTATAGAAGAAGTTCACCACTTGGCCTAGTATTGTGCGAAAGTGCTTGGCGGGTTTGCTGCTAATTTTGTTCGGGACACCTGTGAAACCGGTGCGGATTAGGTCCATGAGGTCCCAACCCACACAGTACACGCTGACGAGGTTGAGGTCGTGTATGTGGAAATCACCGCTACGGTGCAATTTGCCTATTTCGGGGCTATAGATCTTGCTAAGCCAATAGGTCTTGCTGACTTCGCTCGCGATATAGTTATTTAGCCCTTGTAGGCTGTAGTCCATATTGCTGTTTTCGTTCACCCGCCAGTCGGCGCGACTAATGTATTGGTCGATAAGGTCGATGTGGCCCGCGACAGTGATGTCACGGATCTTTTTGTGCTGGTCGCGATAAATGATGTACGTTTTTGCAGTCGTGCGGTAGGCACTATCGAGCAATACTTCTTCGACGATATCTTGGACTTGTTCAACGGTGGGGACTTTTACGCCGACAAGAGTTTTTTCTGCGCGCGTGACGACCTTTTTGGCTAATTTTTGGGCTTCTGCCTCAGCAAACTCGTTCGTTTCGAGCCCGGCGCGCTCAATTGCGCTTCGGATCTTTTGAATATCGAACTTCGCCCTGCGGCCGTCGCGTTTTTTAATGTATTGATACACTGGTCCCCCTTTTGGCAACAGCAAACAGACCATACCCTGGTGTCTGAGGTGCGCATAACTTAATTAATTGTGTTGATTTTACCAGAACCGCGCTCTCAACGTGGATCGGCGCTGACACTACATGTAGTGCTTACGCATATAATAGACCCTAGGGGACTGGGAGTCAATATATATTTTACACAAAATGTAGTGTTTTTTTACACAGTCGCCGCTACAGATAGCGTGCGAAGTGATCGCATCTGGACATATTCATCAATCTTGGTTGTCGTCCAGCCGCGCTGTCGTAGTTCATTCCTCAGCGCTCCGAGCAGGGCGATACGAAAGATTCGCTTCGTCATACCCTGGCTGCTGATAATTTCGTCGAATGTCATCTGTCGAGAGAGTTTCTTGAACTCATAGGGCGTGAGGCCGAGGATATCCGCTCGTATCTCACCTTTTCGATCATGACGCTGTAGAAGCCTGTCGAACTGAGATTGGCGATTTTTTCGTGGGTCGAATACGGTTGATATTCCTGGTGCCGGGATAGCTGCTGCTGTCGCGACGAGTAATGTTGCGATTGTTTTTGTAGAGAGTTTCTTCATTTCGTAACCCTTTCTTTAACGGTGGACTAACGCGCTATCGCATGTACCTAGTATATCGTGAACGAATATATTGTGGCGGTCCATCCGCGTTTTTTGCAATTTTCTTCACATATTCATCATGATGAGTCTAGCTGAGAAGCAGCTTAGATACGACAAAATTACGACGAACGACTATAATAAGTGGGATGAAACGACTTGACAGCTATTCTCAACATTTTCTTCGGTCGCCACGACTGGTTGCCGAGCTAATCGGGCATTCCAATATCCGTCCCCGTGACCTTGTGCTTGATATCGGTGCCGGTAGTGGCATTATTAGTTCTGTACTTGCAGCCCGCGCCGGTAGGGTGATTGCTCTTGAAGCGGAACAAAGCGCCTACGAGCTGCTCAAGCGTAACATGGCACCTTTTGACAACGTCAAGGTGGTCCGCGGCAACGTCCTTCGCTACACGCTTCCGCACGAACCGTACAAAGTATTTGCGAATATTCCCTTCCACCTCTCCTCGCCAATCGTGCATCTACTCACGGAGTCACCCAACTCACCAAAAGCGATCTATCTCATCGTCCAGAAGCAATTTGCTCAAAAACTTCTTGCCGACGACAAGCACTTCACCTCGCAACTCGGTGCGACCCTGGCTCCGTGGTGGACGGTGCGAATCCGAAAACCGCTTAGAAAAACTGACTTTTCGCCACCGCCCGCTGTTGATACCGTTCTCCTCGAGATGAAGCGTCGAGAAGAGCCGCTTATCTCTGATGCCGACGCTGATCGCTATCGGGATATTGTCCAAAATTCATTTGAAAAACCGGCATTTTTCGCCAAGCTTCCCCGAGCCAGGGTCGGCATCAGCCCAGAAAGAACCCCGTCTCAGCTCACCAGCGAGCAGTGGGTCGCACTCTACGGCTTGAGGTAATCTCGTCGCAGTGCTATAATTTCACTCTGTACTGGGGATTGGCCAAGTGGTAAGGCACCAGGTTCTGGTCCTGGCATTCGGGGGTTCGAATCCCTCATCCCCAGCCAAGACGCCTATGCTTAAAATGACGAGAAATCGTCATTTTTATTTAGGCATATCTATATTGACATCCGTAACGTTTTGTGCTACTATAATTATCGTCGTAAGGTGTAATCCACCGAGCGTACATTATCAATCCATCCATGCACCATCTCTCACGAGAGGCTACATCATGACCCAGCCCAGCACTGAACTTGTCCCGGCGAAGCCGATCGTCAAGATCTACGTCGAATCGAAGGGGGGTTACCCCTTCTGGGGTACCATCATCGAGTTCAACCACAAGCTCACCTACAGGGGCGCCGACTTCCATGCTTTCGCTACTACGGGCTACACACAGAACACTGGCGACAGCCCGATCCTGGTCAGCGTCCTCAACACGCTGATGACTGGTCTCATACCGATCGACCAGGTTGCGGTGAAGCCATTCCAGCTCGAGATCTGCCACAACCGAACCTGGACCGCCGCACAAGTGGCAGAAGCAGTCGACTACGCCATCCAGCGAGCTGGCTATACCTGTGAGATCATGAGCAAGTAGACGTGACTACATAGTCTGCCTTCTGGCGGGGTGCGATAACATCAAACCCCGCCCATGCGGATAGGATGGATTGATAAAATGCTTTCATAACTGTGCAGTTATGCTGATGAGTCCAAAAGGACGAAAAGCGAACATTCTTCCTGAAACACGTCCACTAGCCCCAGCCAAGTATAAGCACTTTAAGTAGTGCTTATTTTGATTAGGATCAGAAATTGAGCGGACTGGCAAGCCGACAAGTGCTATACTAAATACGAAAGGGAGTTGTTATGACAGCGGGAGATGAAGTCAGGGAAGCAGCGAAAAAGACTAGGGCGCAAGCCCGACAAAACCGCGATCGTGCTGGTGAAATGCGCCAATCAGAGGATGAACTCAAGCGCGAAGCTGACCAACTCGATACCCAAGCCACAATACTTGAGCAACAAGCCGCGGAATCCGACAAGGTAGAAACACGCACACGGCAAACTATGGAAAAATTCAAAAATCAGAACCGATAATCAACTATACAGTCCATCTAAAAAATTAAGGAGGAAAGCGTATGTTACTAACAATAGCGGCAATACTGGTAGTCCTGTGGCTACTCGGGTTTATACTACATATTGGCGGAGGACTGATCCACATTCTTATTGTGATTGCCCTTATCGTCTTTATCTATGACATGGTGACTCGACGACGATCCCGATAAGTGAAACGCGTCCACTAGCCCCAGCCACGATAGATTCAAGCTAAAGTCAAATAAGTATTCTTATCACAGAATACTTATTTTATTCTTCGGCGTCAGCCTCTTCTTTTGTAGACTGAATTGTTCCGTGCGGGTGTTTAGGCGGTGCATAGATCGAATAGACCTTAAGTGGCGTATCGCCCGTGTTGACTAAATTGTGCCATGTGCCTGCAGGAACAATCACCGCATCATCGTTGTTTGCCTCCCAAGACTCGAGGTTATCTTTTGAATCCCCAAGATAGACGGTTGCCTTGCCCTCTTCAATCCTCAAAAACTGATCCGTTGTTTCGTGAACTTCAAGCCCGATGTCGTGACCTGGCTGAATCGCCATCAGCGTTACCTGTAGATGCGTACCGGTCCAAAGAGTTGTCCGGTAATTTGTATTCGCAAGCGTCGCCTCCTCAATGTTAGCAACAAATGGATTTGGTCCGTGATCGATAATGTCTGTCATGTGTAATTCTCCTTTGTATCTAGTCTACACTTTTTTCTGTTTGTCCGCTCGTGGCATAGCTATCTGGATTAAACACACGAGATGGGGTAGTATGAAGATAAATTAGTAAGTAGACGCACTGTGAGCGAAATACTTGGGATAAATGAGGGTATCGTTAAGGTTGGTGAAGATGACGGGAGCGTCACTAGCGTGCCTATAGCATCACTACAATTCTCTAATCCTGGGGTTGGTGATCGAGTGCGTGTATATAAAGACGGAGACTCTTTCATCGTCAAGCGCGACGAAACTATCACGGCTAGTATTATCTCGAACGATGGCGACAGGCGAAAGATTAACAAGGTTGCCTACATAATTATCACTTTCTTTCTTGGGTTTCTCGGCGTCCACCGATTCATGCGCGGTCAAGTAGGACTTGGTATCTTTATGATTCTATTTGGCTGGTTGACCTTTGGTATATGGTGGCTTGTGGACTTCGTTATTAGCTTAGTGAAACTGGCGGCATATCCTGGAGACGACTATATATTCACTCCAGACGGAAGATTCATAAAGTAGATTTATCTAAAAATATTCTACCTGAGGCGCATTCGTTAACTCCGACCACGATAGGCTTTCATAAGCATCTTTTGATATGGTTAGACTATGGCTAGCGAATATAATGCTATTAGCAGAAGGCAGGGACACAGAACAAGTATTCGACGATCTCGGCATAAATAGATCGTATCGGCCACATCAGTAAGCGTGGGGACGGCTGCCCTGGTAGCTCGGCCTCTGTGTCCACATTTTATCCCGATATTTATCTTTGCCAACTACATTGAGTGTCGGTATAGGTATGGGCGCAATGGCGAGATCTAATCAGCGACAGCGAAAATTATTATTTGCGCGCTGGTAGCTCGCGCCTCACGAGCCAGCCGGACCAGAACAGCAGTCCCGAAAATACTACCATCCACCATCCACTCTCTGTCGCAAGAGTTGCACCAAAGATACCAGATTCGACCGACGTGCCCATCCGGATTACAACCCAGAGTGAGATTAGTATCCATGCTGCACCCGTAGCGAGAACCGCCCATCGCGACGCAAGCCGGATTCGAACAGGAATTTTCATTGATAACAGATATGGGAGCGACGCGATCTCGAGAAATGGGATAAGGATCGCGAGTATCCACGCGACCACTATGCCACCAGGCAATTGGAAATTGCCGATCAGCCCAGGGTAGTTCTCGAATGTAAAGAGCTGTATGACAACCAGAGCGATCATCACGCCGGCGACCGTGAAGGCACGCCAATACGCCGTGTTTCGATAGAACTCTTTAGGAAAGATGGATTTGATAATTTCGAACATACATTTAGTATAGAGTATTCGCCAAAAGTGAGATGTTGTATTTTTGTCTATTCCGCTTGCGCTTTTCCAGATGCGGCGATATAGTACTGACAGCGAAAGTTACAAAAACAAACACCTACAAAAAATCTTGTGACCGCTCGCTCTACGATATATCCACCACAACATATTCGTTCTAGTAGCCGATTCGTTCGGCTATTAGTTTTTGGTGGCTTTTTTGCTCTGCGCTTTGCGCCATTTGGTGATCTCACCGTGGTTGCCGCTCAGTAGTACACTTGGAACTTCCATCTGTTCGAACACCTCTGGTCGCGTGTACTGCGGAAATTCCAGCGTCTCGCCATCACTAAAGCTTTCAATTGCGGCACTTTGCTCACCACCGAGAACGCCAGGGATTAAGCGCACGATACTGTCGATAATCGTCATAGCTGGTAGTTCCCCGCCCGTGAGGACGTAATCCCCCACGCTCACTTCTTGGTCAACTAGGGTCAACACACGCTCGTCATAGCCCTCATAGCGCCCACAGATAAAGATATAGCCGTGTTCTGCCTCGCTATACGCCTGCGCGAGGGACTGCTCCCAGCGCACGCCACGAGGCGTCATCAGCAGGACCTTGGCGGTCGGATCATTCTCCTTGGCCTGTTTGACCGCGTTCCAGAGTGGCTCGATCATCAGAAGCATCCCATCACCACCACCGTAGGGGGTATCGTCCACCGTGCGGCGTGGCCCAAGCCCAAATTCACGCAAATTCACCGTCGAAAGCTCGACGATTTCGTCTTTTTGTGCCTTCCACATCATTGAATTTTCGAAAACGCCCGTAAACATCTCGGGGAATAGCGTGATAACTTGAAACTTTCTCATCTGTTACAGCATAGCAGGTATTGACTTATTTGTCTATATTTGATATAATATATTGGTTAGGTCTGCCTAGGGGGAAATTTGACGCATGAAGAGCGTCTTGCAGTCGCAAGTCGAATCCACGGCCATTGGTGGGAGCGTGACCCACACGCTCCGACCAACGAAATTCTAGAGATGGAGGAAGAGTATCGTATTCTCCTTGAGAAGGTGGAGGGCTACGACGGTTCCTTCATTCTTCTGAAACCATGGCGCATGCTGTGGCTACAGATCAGAGCTTGGTGGTTCGTATCCCATTTCAGGGAACACTACGCACCACTGCGTGCCCACTGAATGTTCAACCGATTCGGCTCAAGCTGACTTCAATACGAGGCAGCGGAAGCCTCGAGTCAGCTTGGCCGTTCGGTAGGCTATTTTCATAGCAATTCTCGTGCTAAACTATAAGCACTATGGAGGAATTTGCGAAGACTACAGACACGGCCACGAATGTGGATCCGGACGCATTACGATCGGACAATAGAAATATCACGATCGAGCCGCTACATCAAGATATTAAGCCTAATGAGCTGAGCGACACTGAGATCGCAGCAAGCCACGTCAATGGTGACGCCATCGGTAATATCGAGACCGATCGTGAAGTCACTAACTCTTCAGGATATGCTGCCCATCCTGAGATCGATCCAGCGAAACTACGCATCAAGAGCCAACCCGCAAAACCAAGTGCAAAACTGATTATGTCGCGAATCGGACTCACCCTCTTCCTTCTAGCCCTCGCTTGTCTCGTCTACAAACTCCTCTTCCCATAAACTTCAATACGCCAAGAACCCAACAACCCCGCAATATAGCGGGGTTGTTGACACATATAAGGCTCTCAAACCTGATGGGTTTGCTCGTAATAGAGCGTATTGTTCTCGCAGTTCAAGAAGTTTGGTTGAACTTGTTTATGATTATATATCGAGGTCGTCGAGTTCTGCAAGCTCTTTGCGAGATTTCTTAGCGAAGTCAGACTCGTTATCCACAGTTTCATCTGTTGAATTTTCCACAACCTCGTCCTCGGTGGATAACTCACGGACATCGTCAGTGGTATCATCTGACGAAATAACCGTCGAATCATCCGGATTATCGTTGTTGACGATCTTGAGATTGTACCGAGCACTGTTCTTCGTCCCGAGGGCGCGAAGCAGCGTACGGAGGCTCTGAGCGGTCGTACCGCGGCGTCCAATGACACGGCCGAGGTCTTCAGGATTGACGGTAAGCGTCAGTAGCACGCCTTTTTCATCGATGATGCGCTCAACGCTCACGTCATCTGGGTTTTCTACGAGTGATTTTACGACATATTCTACGAATTGCTGGTCGATAGTTGACATTATAGCCCTCCATGTCTTTCTGGTCTTACGGAATTTGTATCGTACTCTCAGTATATCACGCAGACCGTCGACCAAAAAAGCCCGCGACTTAGCGCGGGCTCCTATGCAAATCTTTGTCTAATCTGAACTATTCGGCTGCTTTTTCGGCAACTTCTGGAACTTCAGCGACAACTACTTCAGCAACTTCTTCGACAACATCAGCTTTTGGCTGGTTTTTGCGAAGTTTATCGGCTTTTTTCACTGATTTTTGCTTCGTTGGGTCAAATTCTTTCACCCAGCTTGGTAGTTTGACGCCAGCTTCTTTGAAAAGCTTAACGACTCGAGGTGTTGGCTGTGCGCCATTGTTGAGGAATTTCTCAGCGGTTTCGTTTTGGATATTTGCCTCTTTGGTGTGAGGGTTGTAGCTCCCGACATAAGCGACGACACGACCACTTGAAGGATGTCGTTGAGACTCCTGAACCGCGAGGCGGTAGGTCGGGTAGGCTTTACGGCCGAGGCGTTGCAATCGAATTGCGAGCATAAGCGAATGTAGTTCCTTTACTTTGGATTATTGTGATTTGTTTACTTCTGTAACATTTTACACTGTTTCAGCGGTGGTGTCAATCTGTTCGTACGCATCAAGCGCTGCCTTGGCCGCTTCCTGCTGAGCCGACTGCTTTGAGGGACCTATGCCCTTGCCCATGAGCTTACCGTTGACATAGGCTCCAAGCGTGAAGACCTTGTCGTGGTCAGGGCCTACCTCTTCCATAACCTTGTAGACCGGTGTCGCACCATCGATCCGCTGAGACACTTCCTGGAGGTGTGATTTTGGATCGCGCCACGAGCCCATTTCGAGAATGGTATCAAGTTTACTGAGGATATTGTCAGTGATGAATTTCGCCGCATCCGCGTAGCCGCGATCGAGATAAATTGAACCGATCACTGCCTCAAATGCGTTTGCGAGGATCTGCATACGAGCGCGGTCAGAACCGCTCTTCTCACCTTTACTCATACGAACAAGTGACTCGTAATCGAGCCGCTGCCCTGCCTCGCCGATACTTTCGGTTCGCACTAGCGCGGCTCGCCAGCTCGTAAGTACGCCCTCTTGCTCGTTATAATGCAAAAAGAGATAATCAGTGACGACGAGTTCAAGCACGGCATCGCCGAGAAACTCGAGACGCTCATTGTGCTCTGTAGTCGATTTGCGGTGTTCGTTGACGTAGCTACGGTGCGTGAGAGCGGTGATCAAGAGCTCAACTCGGCCAAACTCATACCCTAATCGCTCGCGCGCCCAGGCTTGATACGGTGCAACCGGCATGCCACCGAAAGTCGTCAGTTTCTGATCATCTTCGCTCATAAGTTTTCCAGTCGGATACGTTTCATTCCGAGTAGCATTAATTTCCCGATATCCTCGTATTCGATCAGGTCGAGCGCTTCAGAAAACGGAAACCATTTGATGCCGTTCATCCACTCTTCTTTTTGAATCTCGTTGCCGTCAGTTCGGACGCGCATTAGATACACCTGCTGGGTAATCAGGACGAGCTTGTCAATCCGGCGATAGCGAAAATGAATTTTGCCGAGCCATCCGAGCATATCGATATCATGAAGTCCGGCCTCTTCGCCGATTTCACGGCGAGCGCAGTCCTGCGCGGTCTCACCCTCTTCGATGTGTCCCTTGGGGATCGTCCAACGGTCTTTATGATCTTGAATCAGGAGTATTTCGATCTCTTTTTTGGCATTACGACGAAAAACGATACCGCCCGCCGTCGGTTCGCGTACAATTTCTTGGATAGATGGTTTTTGACGTCCAAAATATTTTTTGAACTTATCAAGATTTGGCGTCTGCACTGTCTGAAATCTCCTCAACAAGGGTTCGGTACGCAGTGCCGAGCACTCCGTTGATGAACTTGCTTGAGTTATCAGAACCAAACGCTTTGGCGAGCTCGACAGCTTCGTTGATCGCCACCTTCGGTGGCACAACCTCTTTACGATAGAGCAGCTCATACAGCCCGAGCCGTAAAGTCGCTCGGTCAATTCGTGCAATCTGATCGAGTGGCCACTCTGGCGCTATCGGCTGAAGCTTCTCATCGAGATCGATCTGATGCTCGACCACGCCCTTTACCAGGTCGCGAACGAACTGCGTGTCGTCGATTGCCGACTCATATCGCTCGAGATTTCGCCCGAGGACTTCGTCAACATCAACCGTCGTGTCATTCGATTGCGTGCGGAATTCAAACTCATAGAGAGTCTGGAGTGCGACGATTCGGCCTAGATGACGGTTTGAAGCCATGTTTGGTTCTTTCTTATGTTAAATGGATACTAGTGAAATTACCGCTAATTACTTAGCGAGTTTCTTGCCGGTTTCGCGCTTGGTTGTTCGGACTTTAACCGGTGATGTTGCATTGACTGCACGGGCAAGCTTTAGCTTGAGGTGGCTGCGGCGCGTGCCGGTTTTTCGAGGGCTAGTTTGCTTCTTTGGCTCTGCCATGAAAAGTTCTCCTGTTTAGGCTCTTGTTAACACTTGTCCCACATTATACCGTTTCCCTCCCGTCTTTTCAAGTAATGCTTGACATTGGAAAGCATTAGTGGTATAATGAAAGTGTATGGGTGAAATTCCAATGCCGAGACAGACACGATATGACGTCGACGGAGACCAACCGAAGCGAGCGGTTGATGAAGCGGTGCGGTTCGCATTCGCAGACCAGAAGGATAATTTAAGAGACAATACAGACTACGGCTACTCTATGCGCGAAACAACTACCCCACAGGTAGAGGCTGTGAGGAGTATTCCGCAACGAGTAAAGCGCACGCTAGGGTCTCTTGTGACACGCGCTAAGGGTGAAACTACCCGCTAGGCGACTACGCTAACGAGCTTACCTTTGATGTAAATCACCTTCTTCGGCTCGTTACAGGCCAAGAATTTCTCGACATTACCGTCCATGAGGGCGGCTTTTTTGATCTCATCTTCAGATGCACTCGACGCAAACTCAAGCTTCGCACGGACTTTGCCATTCACCTGCACGATGATTGTCATTGTGTCGTGCACAATCTTTGACTCATCCCAGACCGGCCAGGTCGCAAAGTCAATCATGTCGTCGTGTCCGAGTTCCTGCCAAAGTTCTGCTGCCATGTGTGGCGCAAGCGGCTGAAGCATCTTGATAAGTGCTTCAATCGTGAATTGCCACTCAGTCGAGAAACCATCGAGTTTCAGCTTGTAGAGCTCGTTGACTAGCTCCATGAGTGCCGCAATCGCAGTATTGAAACTAAGACGGTGGATGTCATCGGTGACTTTTTTGATCGATGCATGAGTTAAATTGAGTAGTTCGACTGAATGATCGGTGGATGTCTTATCACCTTCCTCGTATTCCTGGACAAGCGTCCAGACCCGATTGAGGAATCGATAGACGCCAGCAATGCCACGTGAACTCCAGTTGCTGTTTTCATTTATCGGGCCAAGGAATAATTCAAATGTTCTGAGTGCGTCGGCACCATAGCCTTGGTCAATCACTTCGAGTGGGTCCACCGTATTACCGAGCGATTTACTCATCTTGCGACCGTCCTCTGCTTGGATCAGGCCATGGAAAACGAGCTGGTTGACGGGTTCCTTGAACGTGACGAGCCCCATGTCCTTAAATACATGTGTCCAGAAACGGACATACAGTAAGTGTGCGACCGCGTGGTCTCCGCCGATATACATATCGAGTGGCGCCCAGTAATTTGCAATCTCGGGATTCCATGCCTGCTCAGTATTGTGTGGGTCAGTGTAACGAAGCAGGTACCACGAACTGCACGCATAGCCGTCCATGGTGTCAGTCTCGCGCTTCGCAGGGGCGCCACAAGTCGGACAGGTCGTATTGACCCAGTCTTCCTCGGCAGCGAGCGCCGACAGGCCATCCCCACGTGGTGCGAAATCTTCGATAACTGGGAGTAACACGGGGAGATCTTTTTCGGGAACCGCCACCGCGCCGTGGGTATTACAATGAATAATCGGAATCGGTGCACCCCAATAGCGTTGACGACTGATCAGCCAATCGCGCATCTTGTAGGAAACCTTCGAGCGGCCGAGCTTTTGTTGCTCGAGCCATGCCACGATCTCTTCGCGTGCATCAGAGCTGCTCATGCCATTAAACGATCCTGAGTTAAGAAGCGTCCCCTCACCGTGATATGTTTCCAATTGGTACATCTCATCCTTTTTATATGCCTCAACCGCAAGTTGAGCGCGTTGCAGGCCTTCAATCCAATGATCAACACTGCTGGCATATTGCATAACATTCGCGAGCAACTCATCGAATGTATGCCATTGAGGCGAGAAGTTCTCATGCTCCTCAAGATTTTGCCTAACTTCTTGGGTCGAATCGATAATTGCAAGGAAATTATAGCCCAACGAACGACGCGGACCCTTCATCGAGTTCACATAATATGAATACATGGAGCCCAGTGGGATAAGCGCCTCAACGACGCCATAGCCTGCCTCCTCTAAAAGTTCGCGACGTGCGACGTCCTCGAACGACTCACCTTCCTCGCGCCCACCACTCACGAGTCTTGCTTTGCCAATATGGTTGAGGCTGAGATATTTATCAATATTCGGGTCGTACCCTACGACGACCGCGCCTTCAACTGCTTGCGCATTTTCAATCTTATCTCCGAAATCCCGCGTCACAACTTCGATTATTGGCAGGTCAAATTTCGTCGCGAACTCAAAGTCGCGCTCGTCGTGTGCGGGAACCGCCATGATCGCGCCAGTGCCATAGCCACCAAGCACGTAATCAGCAATCCAGATCGGAACTTTCTGACCATTTGCAGGATTGATCGCGTAACTACCGCTAAATACACCCGTCTTCTCTTTGCCTTCACTACTTCGTTCAATCTCTGATTTTTTGACCGCGTCGCTCACATAGGCTTCGACAGTTTCACGGGTATCGTCGACGATTAACTGAGAAACGAGCGGATGCTCTGGCGCGAGTACGAGGAATGTCGCGCCGAATAGTGTGTCGGGACGGGTTGTAAATACTGTGATAATTGAGTCAGCGCCATCTACCATAAACTCAACTTCCGCACCCTCGCTTCGTCCGATCCAGTTGGTTTGAGCTAGTTTAATCTTGGCAGGCCAATTGAGATCGGGGATTTCTTCGAGCAGCGCGTCAGCGTAATCAGTAATCTTAAAGAACCACTGCTTCATCGACTTCTTAACGACGATACTCTCGCAACGCCAACATTTTCCATCGACTACTTGCTCATTTGCAAGCACTGTCTTGTCTTTCGGGCACCACCACTGCATCGCTTCTTTTTGATACGCCAGGCCGCGCTCAAATAATTTCGTAAAAATCCACTGTGTCCATTTGTAATACTCAGGATCAGCGGTGTTAATCTCGCGAGACCAATCGATACTCGCGCCGACACGGCGAAGCTGGTTCTTGAAGCTCTCGATGTTTGTTTGAGTCGTTTCCTGAGGCGACTTGCCTGTCTTGATGGCGTAATTTTCCGCAGGTAGACCGAAACTATCCCAGCCTATCGGATACATCACATCATAGCCAAGCGCTCGACGGAATCGCGCTACGCTGTCAACAATTGAATGTTCCATGAAATGCCCCGTATGCATGCCCGCGCCTGATGGGTACGGAAACATTCCAGTCACATAATACTTTGGCTTGGCTGAGCTATTCGTCACTTCATAGCGTGCATCGGATGCCCAGGTTATTTGCCATTTTGGCTCGATTTCAGATGGATTATAACGTTTCATTACTCTGTATTATAGCAGAGCTGGCAAGTGAACGCGCGGGGTCAGGACCTAAAATGTATCAAAATATTTTTGCTTCGTCGCGATCCAGGCTGGAGACTGCCGGACAAGCTTCTCGTGCTCAGTAAGTTCACACAAAACCTTCACACATTCTTCCAGATAAATCGTATTTTGCGAACCCTTGACTAGGATCACTGCACCTGGCTCACTTACCAAACGGACAAACTCGCCCGCTTCAAGCGCATTTCGGCAGACTTTTACCTGACATCCACGAGCACGCGCGGCTGGCGCGAGGTATTTTTCCATATCTGGACCGACGGTGACGACCCAGGAGAGTAAACTTCCATCGCAAAGTGAACCAAGTGTTTCGTGGGCGGCTGGACTTTCGGCGCCAAGCTCACGCATATCACCAAGGACCGCGATTCGTTGTGGCGCGTTCGAAAACAGATCATAAAGCGTCCGCAGGGCTGCACTGGCTGCGGCTGGGCTTGAGTTATATGTATCGTCGATGATTGTCGTGTCACCGAGGCCAGTGAGTAATTGCATCCGTCCAGAAACTGGTCGACATTCGGCCACGCCCTTCGCGATATCGACAGGTGTCATGCCGAGGATTCCCGCGACACTAATTGCGCCCATGATCGGTCGAAGACTGTGTTCACCAACGACGTGAGCATCAACTTCGAATGGCTCCGGAAATTCTGGTGCATATACTTTCGCGTGATAGCCGCCCGCGACTGTGAAGTCACCTGGTTCGAGACGATGTTCGGCAAGCGTCGACACACCGTAGGTCGAAAAGTTCGGATTTGTCTCAAGTATCGCATAGCGACTGTCGATATCATCACTGTTGATGAGTGTGTACTTCGCGTAGACCGCAACACTCATCTCTTCGGTTGCTACCGCATCAAGCGTCTTGAAGAACTCCATATGTTCTGGCGTTACTGCTGTCACGACCGCGAGATCAGGTATTAGGTAGCGACCAAATGACGGAATATCCCCAGGGTTGTCGGTGCCAAGTTCTTGCACGATCACATCGACGTCCGTTGGGCTATTGACCCTCGCCTTGCACGCTTTGAACACTTCCATCCACTCCAGTGGATTACGAATGTTTTCAGGATAATCTACGCCGAGAATCCCAAGTGGCGCCGAAAGCGCCGTGTTGTGATTGCCTTCATGCATCCGCACGCGGTATTGCTGGCTGAGAATCGTCGCAGTCGCACGCTTCGTACTGGTCTTACCGACACTGCCGGTGACGACGATAAGTTTTACTTCAGGATGAGCAGCAAAATACCGCGTGACGTACTTTTCGAGTCGTTTTTGAATCCGTGCTTTAAACATAACTGCTGTTTATTGTAGCCGACCCCGTCGCAAAATGCCACGACCCATGAGATTCTATAAAAATCGAGAGATTATACCGACGTTCGTCTGTGACCAACGAGTGTTCCGATAAATCCAACGACTAACCCGATGACCACGAGTGCGATGAGCGCAGTCCAATCGAAAACGCTCGGATATACCGCACCGACGCCATTGATTACCGTTGCATCCTGCCCGAATATCCCAGAAAACGGAGCGACAACCGGTGTACTCCACGTATATATCCAGCTCACGATCATATTGCCGGCGTTTGCACCCACTAATCGGAGGATAATTCGCAGTCCGATCAGGGTTTCGATAAATCCACCTATTGCATAAAGGATTGTTGCGATCATCTGTCACCTCCTTTTCTTTTAATACTTAATCTATTATAGTCCTCAATAAGATTTCTGTGAGATTGTTCACAGACGGGTAATAGGATGCCCGCAAAAATGCTATACTACATGCATGAATCATTACATTGCAACCGGTATGAAGTTTTTTAAAGACAGTGACGGCCATATCGCCATCATACAGTGGCCGAATATTCCACTTGTCGGCTGGTTCGTATCTATGCTCGCTTCGCTATTCATCACATTACCTCCGTGGCATACATTCCTCGGATACGTGAGCTTCGGTTTTATATTCACCTGGGCGTGGCTCGAGATCACGCAGGGCAATAGCTATTTTCGTCGCGCCCTCGGAGTTATCGTCCTATTGCTCGCGCTCTACCCCCACTTCAAATAGCTCCAAAAGCAGGCTAGAACCAACCTTTTTTGACCGCATCATCATATTTCAACATTTGTCGACCCGCGTATGTGAAGCTCTTCGCCTTTCCATCGTCGTCAAACTTGTAGATAATATTCTCTCCAACCGAGCTATACCCGCTTGCTCTGCTAATAAGCAACGTGTTACCGTCTATTACTTCTAGCTCTTCAGCTTCATCAAACTCTGTCCAAAAAAGCGGTTCGATCGCAAAAAGCTTCTTGCCCACCGCGACCATATCCGTTGGACCCCAAATAGAGTAGTATCGACCCTCAAACTTCAATATATCTTTAATGGGAAGTGTGATCCAATCTGTATTCTGTTGGAATGTATCGAGTATATTTATGATTTTTCTGCTGATACGGCCGGCATTACTACCATATGAATTGATGAGGACGCTCACGACGATCTTCTTGTCGGCATCGAAGTCGGTATTCGTGACAAATCCCGGAAATCCACCACTGTGCCCAAAGACACTCCAGCCGCGCATCGAATAGCTCACCATGCCGAGACCATACCTCTCGTCGTCGCCTCGAGTTTCCCAGTATCCATGTTGCATCATTCGCTTTGACGCGTCGCTTAGGAGCATGGTGTTACCCATAAAGTGCGCGGCAAAATACCGACATAGGTCTTCGGCATTACTGTAAAAACCAGTCGCTGAGGATAGATCATACGTATCGACGTTCTCAAACACGCGCCTCTTTCGATGAAATAGTTCTTGACCATAGCCAGTCGCGAGTAAGCCTTGCGCTTTTTCATCAAGGTTTGGTCCAGTTGATTCTAGGCCTAGCTTTTCGACAATGTGCGTTGTGACATATTCACGATAGGGCACCCCGCTTACCTTTGCTATTAGTAGACCAAGGAACCCATAGCCATAATTCGAATATTTAAATTTCGTATCTGCATCATAGACAAGCTTGCTCTTGCTGACAAACTCGATCAATTCCGACTCCTTTGGAAAATCCCTGAGCAACTGCCAATACCTGGTGTCGATACCATCCCGCACGATACCCGCGGTATGATTCATTAACTGTCTCACCGTTACGCCCGCGACTCGCTCGTCGTTTGGTGACGTAAACCAGTCAAGATGCTCGCTCATTTTATCGTCGAGATTGAGTTTCCCCGCCTCCACGAGCTGCATGATAGCTGTCGCGGTAAATGTCTTTGAATGCGAAGCGACACGAAATATGTTTTTGGTTGTGAGCTCTTGATTCGTTGCCGTATCTGCGTAACCGAACGCTCTGGAGTAGATTATCTCATCACCATGCTGTATCGCGATTTGCATTCCCGGTATCTGGGAATTGCGGAAATTGAAGTCGAGCCAGGTATCAAGATAGTTTACGGCTGACTTTAGTTTCTCTGAGTTTAGTTCGTTCATGCAAGCTCCGTTCTGGGTCAAACTATTGCTGTTATTCTACGCTTTAACAAGGCTCTCTGCTACCTCGGGTAGTTCGGTGCACGATTCCTTGCCATCAACAGCCCCCGACATATGACCCGCGCTATGCTTAATGATTAGACTTGCGCCCAGTTCTTCTTGTAGCCGAGTGCCGTATTGTTCTGAAACGTAAGGATCGTCATCTGACTGGATGGCCACGAAACCATTCCTCACTTTCGTCTTTATTGCCAAAAAATTCAGGCGTGTCTCGAAAAAGTTTTCAAGCTCCCTGAAACCAAGCTGGTCGGTGAACCCGGCCACGAGAATTGCTTTGTCAATCTGCTGATCATTATCAAGCGTTTCGAGGTAGCGCATAATCGCCACAGTACCGATACTATGGCCAATTAACACTAGTTCGTCGTCAGGCTGATCGATAAGATCTCGAAGATATGGTACCCATGTATCTAGCCTTGGCTCGTCGGTGTTCGGCATATCTGGAACTTGTACTTGGTATCCTCGCTCCTCAAGTTGCCCTGCAACGCTCTGGTACCACGCATAATTACTCCTGCCACCCCAACAATGAACAATAATCGCTCTCTTCATACTCTAATAATAGCAAAACTCTTCGGAATAGATATTACGGTCGCAGAGTGCCTGCGAAGACTTGCCATGCGAGTAATGTTTTCGCGACGAGGCTGAGGATGATTATGCTCTTTCGCCGTATTTATAGTCACGCACATCCTTAGCCCTACTATGATAGAGAGTACGTTTTGTTATAATAAGGATATGAAGAATTCTCATGTTCTCAAGATGGCCGCAAGTGCGACGCTACATTGTCTCATAGGCTGTGCGGTCGGTGAGCTGGTTGGTGTCACAATAGGTACACACTTTGGATTCGGCGTTATGGGCACCGTCATACTGGCCGGCAGCTTGTCATTCGTATCGGGATATACATTTTCAACAATTCCAATTTTACGCGCTGGAGTTAAGTTCTGGGCGGCGCTTCGGCTCATCTTCGTGGCTGACACCGTTTCGATAGTGACGATGGTTCTAGCCGACAATATATGTATGATGATTATCCCTGGTGCATTCGACAAAGATTTATCGCATCCAGTTTATTGGCTTTCGCGTATTATTGCTATGATAGCCGCCTTTATCGCGGCTTGGCCCGTCAACTACTACCTTCTCAAGAAGGGTAAGGGACATGCGCTCACACACCAGTTTCATGGTGCAAGCCATGCCGAACATCACACGTCCCATACCGCCTAGCTGTTATTTACTCAGCTCTTTTTTGATCTCTTCGAACTGTTCTTTATCTATCTCGCCCTTAGCGTAACGCTCTCTCACTATATCCGTAGCGTCAACCCCATGCGAGTGCATGCCGTGATGGTCGCGCCCTCTCACTGCTCGAAGTATCACAAAAACAGCGGCGATAAAAAGAACCATACACGCTAGCATCATCACCCACCCCCATCCTGATTCATAACCATATCCATCCATCATTCGATAACCGTACATAGCATTACCTCCTTCACCATTTATTGTACTCTCAAATTTTAAGCGAGTTACACTACTTCCTATTCAATAAACATATGATCGTAGTGTATAAGTGCTCTGCCGTTCTTCTCACTTATATGTTCTTGGGCTTCATTATTGTCGTACTGACTAATACCGTACCCAACCCTTTTGCCTTCACTGTCACATATTTCAATAACATCACCTTTTTCGAAATCTCCCTCGATGCTAGTGACACCAATAGGCAATAAGCTTGCGACTTTATTATCATTCATAATGTCAACGGCGCATTCGTTGATATAAACCTTACCCCTAGTCAGAGAATCAGAGTGAGCTAGTCTTCGCTTGACGCTTGTCAATCTTTTGCCTGGCACAAATTTAGTTCCCATATCCTCGCCATTTATGATTGAAAGCATCGTACCGTCCTTTAAGCCGTTGGCAATAATAACCTCGATACCTTCCTTAGCTGCCCGTCTTGCCACAGCGAACTTCGTTGACATACCACCGCGTCCTGCTTCTGACTTATCTTTCGTTATGACTGCGCGAAGATTGTCATAATCTTGGTTATGGATTTCACTGACAACATTCCCGCTTGCATCCAACACACCATCAACCGACGAAAGAATGAGTAGTAAGTCTGCATTCAGCATCGAAGCTACCAGCCCAGCCAGTTCGTCGTTGTCGGTGAATGCAAGCTCATCCAAAGAAACAACATCGTTCTCATTAACAATAGGTACTATTTGGTCGTGCAGGAGGGTCTCCAGGCAATTTCTCATGTTGAAAAAGTGCGACCTGTCACGGAAATCTTCTTTAGTAGCAAGCACCTGTGCACAAAGAAGAGAATGTTCACGAAAGAAGCGTGAATACTCGCTCATTAAATGTGTTTGTCCAACTGCAGCAAAAAGTTGCTTTTGTGATACGTCCGTCAACCGTTTGGATGTTTTAAATATGCTTTTACCGGCACCCATAGCTCCTGATGATACAAGTGTTACCTCATAACCATCTTCTTTAAGCTTGGAAATTTGGTTTACAATCCTTAGAAGGGCCGCTTCATCCAAAACACCCTCTTCGTTGGTCAGAACTTTAGTCCCAACCTTTACTACGACTCTACGATAATTACCCATAACCTCTATCTTATAACATGAAACGTGAAACAACCTCATTACCTGATGTCGCTACGCTAATGCTTGGTGCGAGCGAAGAGACCCTAGACTCCCGGGGTCTGTAGACCCAGGAGTTAGACGCACAACGCATACCAAATTAAGAATCCAGCGGCGAGGCTGGATTCTTAATTTGGTGCGGGTAAGGAGACTCTAACTCCTGGCCTCTTCCTTGGCAAGGAAGCGCTCTAACAACTGAGCTATACCCGCATAATTGAATTGTAACGTACGATACGCTTATTCTCGGTCTGCTAGTGGCTTCCTTGGCCTGGCAAGTCGGTCACGTTCCGCGACCCCGCGAGTCAGTCAAATGAACCAGTTCATTTGTGACATCACCTTGCGAACCTTCGCTGAAGATTCTCACTCTAACAACTGAGCTATACCCGCGTACAGATACAGATTGTACTACAGATTCCCCACCGGTTCAACACCATGGGTCGCGCGATCGACTACTGCTGCAAGCACGAGTTGCCGTCATAGAGCTGATCGTAGGTGATCTTTCCGAGCATGCTGGCTTTTTCTTTCATCTTTTGCGCGTAGCACACCTGTGCGGCAGCGTTTTGCTTATCGACTTTTTGCTGTTCGATTACTGCCGCGGCCTGCTCGTCGGCATTCTTCTTGCCCTGGTAGATGAGTAGCCCACCGGTCACCAAGCCGATCACAAGCAGTGACGAGAGAGCAACGATGGTTTGCTTTTTCGTGGGACGAAACGCAAGTAGTCGCTTCAGAACCAACGGCTTCTTCTTAGTGTCACCGCTTACTATTCCAAGAGACGTCGCAACTCGCCCATAAAAAATAGCTTTTTTGCCGATTCGCTTCGCAAGCGAATGGGCGCTCTTAGTCCCCTTAAGAATCTCCATATAGTCCTATGATATCAAAAAATATGATGTCTAGGGTAATTATTTACGCTCCCTATCATGAATATCGTCATGATTGAGGCCATAATGATGAGCAATTTCATGCCACAGCGTCCGCTTGATCTGATCTCGCAGAGACGCCTCGTCATGAACCACGGCGAGAATGGGGTTTTTGAACAATGTGATCTTATCTGGTAGCACCCCGCTGTAGCTCGAGCTGTACCGACTAGTCAGCGGAATCCCCTCGTAAAGCCCGAGAAGTAGCTCGTTCCGCCTCACGCCCTGTTTCATCAACTGCTCTGGCGTCGGTTCATCGGCGTAGACCACCGCGACATTATCCATGTGCCCTATATATTCCTGGGGCAATTCGTCCATCGCGCGGGCAATGAGTAGTTCAAATTCGTGATCGCTTAGTTGCATATACCTATTATAAAGAAAACACCCCACATTTGTGAGGTATTTTCTTTGGTGGCTCCTCCCAGACTTGAACTGGGGACACAAGGCTCTTCAAGCCTCTGCTCTACCAACTGAGCTAAAGAGCCAGATTGGATATAATCTGTAAATGTAAGGTACGGGCTGTCATTCACAGCAAATGTTACCCTGTTATTCTACAGTAGTAGTGGGATAGATTCAAGCGAGAAGAACTAGCGTTCTTGATAAATATCCCCTATACTTTTTCTAGCGCGGGTATCGTATAACGGCTATTATGTGACCTTCCCAAGGTTGAGACGGGAGTTCGACTCTCCCTACCCGCACCAGAAATGCCCAGGTGACCCTGGACATTTTGATAATCACCCTACGGACGATGGCTAATCGAGCGATGAAGTAGTAGGTTTAGTGCACAATATCCAAGTGCTCCAGATACGATAAGTAAAATAGCCAGCAGGAGTAGCGCGCCCTTTGCGATACCATGTGTCGTAGCAAAGGCCACATACACCAAGCCGATTCCTATAACAACTCGCAGTAAACGCCCGTACGTACCTGCCATAAAATCAACAAACTTTTCCATAATTTTGACCTCTCACGTTTAGTTAATTGTTTTTTCGTTCAACGACAATCGTGCATTTCGTAAGCAGCGCGGCGGCGGCACCGACAGCTGCGATCATTGGAGCGAGAATCACCCCGATGAGACCGATTGAAACAGGTAACTCGACAACCGTCTCGCCCTTTTCGTTCTTGATGATTATCCGACGGACATCAACTTCTTTGAGGAGTTCTTTTACCTTCGAAACGACTTCCTCACTATTAACCGAGAATTCCTCGGTGCGCTTATTCTCTTGGTCAGTCATTATTTCACCTCTTTCGCGACAAAGCTGGTGAGCTTCTCGACCGTATCCATCATCTGTGAAGGAAAGATGATCGTGCTGTTCTTTTCGACAGCGATCTCGGTAAGCGTCTGGAGATTGCGTAATTGTAGAGCAATCGGATGTTTGGCGATGATATCAGCCGCTTCTCCGAGCTTCGTGGCGCTCATTTGTTCACCTTCGGCTGCGATGATCTTGGCACGGCGCTCACGTTCAGCCTCGGCCTGTTTCGCCATCGCGCGCTTCATGTCCTGCGGAAGCTCAATGTTTTGAATCTTCACATTCTCGACGTCAATTCCCCATACGGCGGTCTCAGCATCGACGATCTCTTTGATCTTCTCAGACATTGACTCGCGATTTGACAGTAGCTCATCGAGTTCGGCAGTACCGGCGACATCGCGAAGTGCGGCCTGGGCAAACTGGCTCGTTGCGTAGGTATAATTGACTGTTTCGAGTACGGCTTTAGCTGCATCGACAACACGGAAATAGACGACAGCGTCGATATTGACCGTTACGTTATCTTTCGTGATTACCTCTTGCTTCGGTACATCGATCGGTGTCGAACGGATGTCGACCCGGCGCATAGTCTGGATAATTGGAATCAGGAATTGAAGACCTGGTTCACGAACGCCAGTGAATTTACCGAGTGTCAGGACAACCCCGCGCTCATATTGATTGACGACCTTTATCGCACTCACCAGCAGGATAAGAACAGGAATCCCTAGTGTCCACAGCATATATGCCTCCTTTATTGATACCCTTATTCTAGCGCAAGTTTGATGAGTTTGTCGATAAGCGTCGCATAGCTCATGCCCTCATGCTGCCAGAGTTTTGGATACATACTGATGTTCGTAAAGCCAGGTATAGTATTCACTTCCAGGACGTACGGAGTATCCCCATCAAGCAAATAGTCGACTCGTGCAAGACCGCGGCACCCCAGGGCTTCGTAGGCGCGCGAGGAGAGCTCACGAATGCGTGATTCGACCTCACTATCGAGCTCGGCATGCGCAAGGACGCGTGATTTGCTATCAGCGGCGTATTTATCATTGTAATCATAAAATTCCGCACCGGGGAGGACTTCTCCTACGCCGCTTACTCGGTGATTTGGAGGGTTTCCTAGTACTCCCGTCTCAAGCTCACGACCAACAATCGCACGTTCAATGAGGACACGATCGTCATGTACGAGAGCTGCGTTGATCGCAGGTCCAAATTCTTCAACACTGTGCACTTTCGTGACACCCATAGAACTACCCGCCCTCGACGGCTTCACAAACAGCGGTAAACCGAGCTTAGCAACGATTTCTTCGACATCTGGTATAGGACTGCCTTTTCGATATTCGACATATTCAGCCGTAGGGATATTATGCTGAGCAAGAATCTGTTTCGTGAGAATCTTGTCCATACAGACCGCACTCGAAGTAACATCACACCCAACGATTGGAACGTGGAGCAGTTTCGCGAGACCCTGCACGGTGCCATCTTCACCATTCCTACCATGGAGAATTGGCAAGATAACGTCAGTATGAACGACGGTATTACCTGGAATACTTATGAGACTTCCCGTCCCCGGAACAACGACGAGCTGAGCGCCGCCATGTTGCGTGAGATCGTCTTTCCATTGATGCAAAAGCCACCATTTACCGCGTCGATCGATGTAGCATAGATCGATATCGTACTTTTCGCCGTCCATCGCCGCATAGACGTTCCGCGCCGACGCAAGAGACACGTCGTGTTCCGAGGATTCTCCCCCGTACATCATAAGAACGCGCAACTTATTCATACAGCTAGTATACTAGAGTTATGAACAGAGTTCCATTGGCGGAGGAAATGAGGCCAAAGACACTTGATGAGGTGATAGGTCAATCTCATCTGCTAGCTCGTGGCGAGATATTGCGGCAGATCGTCAACAATAAAGAACCAGTCAGCCTGATCCTTTGGGGTCCTCCCGGCACTGGCAAGACAACCCTCGCGCGCATCATCGCAACCGAACTTGAGGCGGAATTTGTCGAATTATCAGCCGTGACCGCGGGCAAGAAAGACGTAATGGCCGTCGTCGAACACGCCAGGCAAAACTGGAATCTCAAGATTCGAACTATCCTGTTCGTAGATGAGATCCATCGCTTCAATAAGGCTCAACAAGATGCGTTTTTGCCTCATGTCGAATCAGGGCTACTGACCCTCATCGGTGCAACGACCGAGAACCCGAGCTTTGAGATTATTTCACCACTCCTCTCGCGCTCGCGCGTACTCGTACTCAATCCTCTCTCAAAAACTGAAATTATAGAAGTACTCAAACGAGCGCTTAAACAACTCAAGCAGACAAAGAGAGTGAGCCCAAGCGCCCTTGATTATCTCGCCGAACTTTCTGGCGGCGATGCACGCGTCGCTCTCGGTAATCTCGAGCTTTCCCTCACTCTTGGAGAAAAGGTCACTCCTGAGATCGTGAAGGTCGCTGCCCAAAAGAAAGTGCCCGGCTATGACAAAAAAGGCGATATGCATTATGACGTTATCTCGGCGTTTATCAAAAGCATGCGTGGCAGCGACGTCACCGCGGCACTCTATTATCTGAGTCGCATGATCGATGCCGGTGAAGACCCGAAATTTATCGCTCGTCGCATGGTCATCTTCGCTTCTGAAGATATCGGACTCGCCGGTAACGGTGCGCTCGCACTCGCCGTTGCCACATTTCAAGCCATCGAACGTATCGGCCTACCGGAAGGCAATTACAGCCTCTATCACTGCGCGACCGCCCTTGCTCGCTCACAAAAATCGCGAGAAATCGCCGACCTTATGCATGGCGCCAAAGAACTCGCAAAACAATATCCCGACTCACCAGTGCCGCTCCATCTGCGTAACGCCCCAACGAAACTCATGAAAGATCTGGGATATAACGAAGGCTACAAATGGGAAGCCGACTTCAAGCACAAAAAAGGATTTTTGCCAGAAGATATCATAAAATCAAAGCCCGACACCGTATAATATAACTCATGCTTTCACCCTCACGACAGATACATAGTCTCTACGAAATCAATACGCCCGTTTACCTCGAGAAACTTTCTCGAAAATATCAGCGAGCTATCGCGCTCGCTACTATCCCAGACGAAGAATTAGATCGCATCACCTCATATGGTTGCGACTCTATATGGCTCATGGGTGCGTGGATGCGAAGTCCGCTCGGCGTCGACATGGGACTTCGCGATGCATCTCTCATGGCTGAGATTCGCGAGGTACTTCCCGACTTCCAAGATAGCGACATGATAGGCTCGGCATATTCTATCAGCAACTACCGGGTAGGCGAGGCATTCGGTGGCGAAACAGCCATGGCCGCATTTCATCAGCGTCTACGAGAACGCGGGATGAAACTAATTCTCGACTTCGTCCCGAATCATACCGCATTTGATCATGGATGGATCACGACGCATCCAGACTACTATATTCGCGGTAATATGCTCAACGTCATGCGTCATCCGTCATGGTACCGTGAGTCCGGCGATAACCGCATCGCACGCGGTCGAGATCCTCAATTCGCGCCATGGTCAGACGTCGCCCAGCTCGACGCTTTTTCGGCAGGCTATCGCCAAACAGCTATCGACACGCTTGCTCATATTGCGTCTCTCTGCGATGGTGTACGCTGCGATATGGCGATGCTCATGACAAACGCTATTTTCGCCCATACATGGAATAAACACTCGAAAAACATTCCGAGCGCCGAGTACTGGGATGAGGTCATCTCCGCAACGCGCGAACAAGCCGAGGACTTCATCTTCATTGCCGAATCGTACTGGGACACACAGGCGATACTCGTCAATCAAGGATTCGACTACTGCTACGACAAGGATCTTTATGATCATCTGGTCACCCATGACCTCGAATCCGCAAAAGCGCATGTCGCAGAGCTGTCACCAATCGCGGACCATCTGCTACATTTCCTCGAGAATCACGACGAACCGCGAGCTGCGTCTATATTTGACACTCACGCGCATCTCGATGCGCTCCAGTTTATTAATTCGCTCCCCGGACTCCGCCTCTGGCATGATGGTGAGTTTGAAGGCTACCGTGTCAAATTACCTGTACATATAGGCCGCGGGCCGGATGAACAAACGGACCCCATGATTGACGAAATGTACCGCTCAGAGCTTCGTAAGTAAGCATCGGCCCTAGATATTAGACCAGCAATGTAACGCCCTCGAACGGTCGGAGTGTTATCCATCCACGGCGACTTGTATGTGATGCCGTAGGGCCAAGTGTACTTAGTACAATATGGTGCGCTTTGTATGGTAGGCGTACCCGACGCATCTTGTCACTAAAGTTGAGAGCGACAATATAGGTCGCGCCCTCATAGCTCCGCTCATAGACCAATACATTCATTTTGTCGTCTATCAGATGCTCGACATAGGCGCCCCTCACCATCGTTTCGTCACGATTACGCATGGCGAGAAGATGATGATAGAGTGTCAAAATCGATGTCGACTTATGTTTAAGCCGGTCGACATTGGCTCTTTTATAATTCTTTGCGACAGGTAGCCATGGCGCGTGAGGGCTAAACCCTGCGAATTTGCTAGAGTCCCACTGCATAGGGGTACGGAAAGGATCGCGGCCACCAAATACTCCTGTCTTCGCCGATAAGTCGGTACGCTGTCGTTCACTGACAGGCACATTTTCCATACCGATTTCATCACCGTAATACACAGTTGGGATACCTGGTAGGGTCAGCGCGAGCATCGCCACGAGGCGCGACTGTTTACGTCCAAATCGGCTGGCAATCCGCGGTTGATCATGATTGCTAAAACAGTAGCCCTCGATATCAGTTGGCCGTAGCATCGCCTGAAACTCCCGGATATAATCGCCGTAAGCCTTGGCGCTCCATGACAGCCACATCCCACCAAAGTTGAATGGAATCGCAATGCGCGGATTAACGTCGTAGAGAATCCTGAACTGTTCCGAGATTGGGCCGAGCCCAGCATCGACAATCGCCTCAAAGAGTACGATCCTGTCAGGATATGATTCAACAACTTCTGTAAGCTCCTGTAAATATGGCACAAGTTTCGGGCCAAACTTACTATATTTACGAATATGGCCATCGTAGGTGCCTTCAACGCCGCCTTCTCTCAAGGGCTCATCCTTAAATTCCGCAAGATCTTTCGCCATATGGTTAACGGCGTCCATCCTAAAGCCATCAACGCCCAGATCAAGCCAGAAGCGTAATACGTTTTTCATTTCCTCGCGAACTTGTGGGTTTTCCCAGTTCAGGTCGGGTTGCTCTTTAAAGAAACTGTGAAGATAGTATTCCCCGCTCCGAGGATCATATTCCCACGCACTACCACCAAACAGACTGACCCAGTTATTGGGTACGCCGCCATTTGGCGCGGGTTTTCGCCAGATATAATAATCTCGCTTCTCGCTCGACGGGCTACTGATTGAGTCTTTGAACCATAGATGCTCACTACTCGTGTGGTTCGGCACGTAGTCGATCACCAACTTGATACCCCGCGCATGTGCTTCACGAATGAGTTCTTTGAAATCGTCAATCGTGCCAAAAATTGGGTCAACGTCACAGTAATTACTGACGTCGTAGCCCATATCTACCATCGGCGAAGTGAAAAATGGGCTAATCCAAATCGCATCAATCCCAAGACTGTGGTGCTTGCTCTTGATATGATCAAGATTTTGTATGATGCCGCGTAGATCCCCAACGCCATCACCGTTACTATCCTTGAAGCTACGAGGGTATATCTGGTAGAGTGCGTTTACATTTGCCCAGGTCTTCATATTTTTGCCTTTGTTTGTTTCGTAATGCTATTGGTTCCTAGTATAAGCGTAAGCCTCTATGCCATCAAGTGGTTAGCTAGATCACGATACGGTAGTTCGTGTACTGGAAATATTCAGCGCCAAGATAATCTCGAACGATCTCGATTACACCTGGGGTCGTGTCACGCTTGAGTAGCGCATTGGGTCTAACCCATTCGATGAGATCGTTTGTGATGTGTTTTGGATTCACGAGCCCGACCACTACCATGCGATAGGCGTGACTCAGGAGTGTTTCTGAGCGAGAGACTGTAACTTCAGCCACACCTCGAAACTGCAGTGAAGTCGAATCATCGACATAAAACTTAGCAAGCAACCGACGCGCTGATTCAAGTATATTTTCATCCTCAAACCGCACTTTCCCATTTGGAAGATTAACTGTGCCGATAAATGGTTGCACTACCTTTTGCCATACAGCAATCTCACCTTTCTTGTTTAACAAAAGAAACGTAACCTGAAGTTTTGGCCGTGCCCTTATGCGCATCGTCTCAACAGATGCGCGTTCGGCAAAGCGCAGGCCTTTTTCTGATAGTTCATACAAACCTTCAGCGTTACGACGAATATATCCATCTTTGATCATCATCTTCCGATGATAGTTAAAGAGGTTACTGTCGGTATTTTCCGGCCTCAGATCGCGATATCGTGCGGCTTTTGCATACGTTAGAACCTTGATTATATGTCGGTCGATTACATGAGTCGGTTCGTCATTCATATATTTTAGTATACATTCATTTGTGTCAAATCGTACTATCTATATTCTAACTTAATAGTAGATTATTGTACGTCCATAAGATTAAATGAATCAGGAGGAAATCATGGCGTATGGTCAAAACAATGAAAATAGAACGGGATTTTATCTAGCTGATGATATATGTAAGTTACCAATCGGTGTCAGGTTTTTCGCAACACCACCACACATCACCCAGTGCCCTCCCGCGGAGATTGAAACATCGCGACTGCCCGAACTTAACGAGTTCCTCGCAAGTCTTATTGGCTTAACAGAACCCATCGCACTCAAGTCACTTGGGCAAGCATTCTTTGGAAGACGAGATAAACCCACACTCGTAACGCGGTTTGATAAACCCAAGGCTCTTGACCAACTCCATACCAGGCTTATGCGTGGCCTCGGGGATATTGGCTGTGAGTTTATCGGCCTCGATTACGCCCTCGACAACTACGCTCCCCATACCGAAAGCGTGCTACTTGACCCAGGTGAAATAGTTACAATGGATAACCTCACGTTCTTTACGGAACGGAGGACGCCACGACTAAGGGGACTCGATGAAGTTACGGCTCGATATGAATTTGCAAAATAAACCGGTTAGCGGCGCTTCTTGGTTAGCTTGATAACTTCTCGGTAGCGTTCGATATACTGCGCAGCCATGACATCAGATGAGAAGCGTTCCTCGACGGATCGACGGCACTCATTTGGATCGATTTCATCCACTCGTTGCATGTACTCTTCAAACTCTTCCACCGAATTGGCCAAAAAGCCATTGATGCCGTGCTTGATAATCTCTGGCATCGCTCCGCGGTTCATCGCGACAACAGGAGTTCCACACGCCATAGCCTCTATCACTACCATGCCAAATGGCTCTTCCCAGTCGATCGGGAAAAGTAATGCACGAGCATTTGAGATCAGGCGCTGTTTGGCTAAGCCAGATACGTCACCAACGTTTTTGATGCGACTGTTTTTTACAGTCAATGGTAGTATCTTGTCACTATAATATCGAAAATCGGCGGAGTTTCGATAATCGCTCATCGGGTTAGCAAGTTCGAGTGTGAGCTGTTTGGTGGACGTGATACCGGCTACCGAACCGGCCATGCGTAACTCGTAGCCCAACTTATCACATAACTCCGCAGCGACATGTTGTGCCTTGTCTCTTGTGAAACGAGCAAGCGTAATATAGTACTTACCTTTCTTCTCTTTGAATACAAACTTATTGACATCTATCGCATTGTGGACGGGCTTGAGCGCATACTTACCTAACATACGTTTCGCTGGCTTCATCAGGGCCTTCGAAATACCGACCATATACACGCGATGGTCAAAGGATGCGAATTGTTGCCAGAATGGCATATTGTCGGGTATACCATTAGCAAGCGTCTGCTCATTTGCAAACGGAGGCCCGTGATTCGTATGCACGACCGGTGGAAGATCCCGGTCCATTGTCGCATGCGCGAGAAGTAAGGGCCCGTAATAGACATTATGATCGTGGATAATGTCGAAATTGCCATCTTTCTTGATGGCATTGAGCGCATGCTGTATGTGCGCGCCAACGATCGGTAGACTGTCGTACATCGGGCGAGCTATCGAGCAATACTGCCCAGTTTTATATAGATAATGATTTTTTATTCCACGGATCTTGGTCTCGCCGATACTAAATAGCTCAACTTCAACGCCGTGTTTTTTTAAACCACCGACAAGTCCATCGAGTACAACTTCGATACCCCCATAACCGTTAGGCGGCACCGGTAACCACGGTGGTGCCAGCATAGCGACTCGCAAAGGCTTTTTTATCACTTCTATTATTATACACTGGTCTCACAAGCAAAAGCATTATACTAGAGCTATGGAACCGGTCGTTCACACTGAAACAGCGGAAGATTTTAGTGATATTAACATAAAGTTGCTCCCCGGCGAGCGTATTATTCATGTTGAGCGTTTTCCTCCTCTGCTCATCCATCGTCCGCCCGTTGTACTCCAGGAACTAACGAGGCTCGCGCGCACGAAACTCATCCATCACATTGGCGATAACGGCCCAGTTCTGGCCGCTCTCTCACTGAGTACTGCCCCGTCAACCTCACAATCGATGGGATTACACCGATACGAGGCACTCTTTGGGCGTGATGCTCTGCGAGTCGCGATGGATCTGATGCCAATCTTTCCAAAACTCGCTCGGGCGACGATCATCGAGCTTGCGAAGCTGCAAGGTACTCGTGACGACACGGCCTCCGAGGAGGAGCCGGGTCGAATCATTCACGAATGGAGGGAACCTGCCGACACAATCCGCCAAGAGATAACTGATGAGTTCGGTTGGGGCTGGCCATATTATGGATCGGTTGATTCAACGCCAGAGTATGTGCGAACCGTGGTAGCCTACGTCAAGAGTACTGGCGATGGACCAAGACTGCTTAAAGAAGAGTTTGTCGACCGATCCGGTCACACAAAATCTATCGCAAATTCAGTCCAACTTGCGGTTGAATGGATGACGCGGCGCATGGACGAAAATCCCGAAGGTCTCATTGAGTCACGTAAGTCATTTCCGGGCGGTATTGATAATCAATTCTGGAAAGACTCCTGGGACGCCTATTTCCATGCCGATGGGGCCATTGCGGATCATAATAGTGGCGTTTCCTCGATTGAAGTCCTGCGCGTCGTCTACGATGCCCTGCTCGACGCTGCCGAGCTATATCGTGACCGCCTCGGGCTGCACGAAGAGGCAATCGGTCTGGTGGCGCGCGCTGACAAACTTAAAGCAATTATCATGGATAAGTTTTGGGTCAATGAAAAGGGCGGGTACTTCGCGCTTGGCTCAGACCGTGCGAAAGACGGAAGTTTACGTATCCTAAAAATTCGCACCTCAAACATGGGCCATTTGCTCGGGTCTCGACTGCTCGACAGTGACGATTCTGTCACAAAAACGATGCGAGAATCAATCGTCCGACAGCTGGCCTCGCCCGAATTACTCTCCCCTAGCGGCATTCGGACTCTCGCGACTGACGAAGTGCGATTTAGGCCTGGGTCATATCATAACGGTAGCGTGTGGCCATGGGATAACTACTTCATTATCAAGGGACTTGAGCGTCAGCACTACAGCCGTCTCGCCAGTAATCTCGCCGATCGACTGCTCAGTACAGTAGATACAACTGGACGATTTCCGGAATTTGTGCGCGGTGATGATTCGGCGATTGCGAGCATGAATAGCCAAATCGTCGACGTATGGGATGAGACAAATCATCGTCTAAACCGAGTTGAGCAACCACCCCAGGAAGTGCAAGCGTGGTCAGTCGCCGCAGTCCTTGCAATCAAATATAGCCGTAGCCAGCGTCAACGAAGAGCCCTCGATCAGCCAATCTCTGAATTTGAGATGTCAATTCTCGCGAACATCGCGTAAGGTTTTCGCCTCATCCATCAACGCCGCGAATACGCCGTTCGTCCAGCCGAAACCATCTTGAAGGGCGTATTCGCCGCCGCTGCCAAGCATATCGGGATCAACGACATTGTATTTCTCAATTAACTTGCCTTCCCGCTCGTAGACAAGCGTGTTGGTCGCTATCCAGCGCTGTTTGATTTCGTTCGCAAGTTGGTGATACCCGTAATTTCGCAGTCCCACTATCGCAACCCAGTGGAGTGGCGCCCAGCCGTTCGGTGAGTCCCATTGCTGACCAGTGTCCTGCAGCGTAGTGATAAGTCCACCTTTTTTGAGAAAATCATCTTTTATGACCTTTGCGATAGCAGCCGCCTGCTCGTTACTCGCCACCTTGACGTAGAGCGGATAGACGGCCGCGAGTGTTCTTTGTCCGACAGACTGGTTCTTTTTGAGGTCGAAATCAAAGTAAAACTGCTCCGTATCGCTCCATAGATGTTTATCGATCGCCCTGTGGCGAGCATCTGCGAATTTTTGAAACCGCTTCGCGAGTACAGGCTGAAAGATCATCCGATATGTCTCTGCGATCGTCGTTTCCAGATGGTACAGCAAGCAGTTCAAATCTATCGGCAAAATCTCAGTCGTGCGAATCGTTTCTAGATCTTGACTGTCTTCAAACCAACGCGAACTAAAGTCCCATCCAGACTCGGCCCCTGCCCTGAGGTTAAGATAGAGACGATCCGCATCGACAACGTCCATTCCCTCTGACGCCTCCATATCTTCTCGCAACGATTCTGGTCGGGGAGTCGATTTGTTATCGAAGTATCGATTGAGTACGTAACCGTCGGGTAATTCGACAACTCGCGCGTACTCAGATTTTTTACTGCCAAGCAATCTCTTCCCGCCTTTCATCCAAAACGCGTGTTCCGCGACCGTATAGGGAAGATACTCGACCATGGTACGCTTCTGCCCCTTATGTTCCGCGAGTAATTTGAGCATTTGAGAGAAGAACGGCGGCTGCGATCGACTGAGCAGATACGTTCGATTGGCGGTTGGAATGTAGCCAAATTTGCGAATCATATACGCACAGTTCTTGATGATGTTTTCGACATCCGTCCAACGATCGTCAGCGGCAAGCCCCAGCATAATGAAGTATGAATCCCAGTAGAATTGCTCATCAAACCTACCGCCCGGTACGAAATATTTGTACGGCAAGGCAATCAGCGAACCGCGATCAATGCGGTTCTTGCGCTCCAAGACTGGCCACAAGTCCGTGATGTGTTGACGGACCGACCTGGTCCTATCGCTCACGTACGTTCGATCGTCAGCTGAGAATGCATGGAAATGCCGCGCTACGAATTCCTGGAGGTTAAACTCGGGGTCCTTTTTGGCAATCTGGTATTCTTTTTTTATCTGTTGCGCACGTTTAACGGGAATAAGGTCAACAAATGTTTTGCTGTCATGATAGATCTGATTTTCCTGAACATCACGGAATAATTCTCCTAGTCCTTCATCCGGACTTTTTTGTACACGAACGAGGGTGCCAGCGGTCGACACCAAAGCTGAAGCTAATTTATCGGATCGAGACATCCGGATGATATCATTTATCTTCATACCATGCCTAGTATAACCAGTAAAGTTTAGCTAGGCAACAATTCATAAGCATTTAAAAGACTACTTTGCGAAACGTTTGCGTTGATTCGGTTCGAGGTATCGCTTGCGAAGCCTCAAGCTTTTTGGTGTCACCTCGAGCAGTTCATCATCTTCGATAAAATCAATACTTTGCTCAAGACTAAGGTCGGTAAACGGCGTCAGCTGCACCGTACCGTCGCTTGATTTGCTACGCATGTTCGTGAGGTGCTTCGCCTTACAGACGTTTACGTCGAGATCTTCCATACGGATGTTTTTTCCGACAATCATACCGGCATATACATCAACACCAGCGCCAATGAATAGTTCACCGCGCTGTTCGGCATTTTCAAGCGCATATGGCGTCGTGAAGCCAGCTTCCCATGCAATCAGCACGCCGTTGCGTGTTTGAGGAAGTTTATCGCCGAGTGGCTGATAGCCGTGAGGCAAGCTATTCATGATAACCGTACCCTTCGTCGCTGTCAGTAGTTGGTCGCGTAGTCCGATCAGGGCACGTGTCGGTAATATATAGATCATTCGAGTTGCGCCGCTGCCGCTCTGTCCCTGGTGGGTAAGTTCTGCACGACGTCCGCCGAGTGCCTGCGAGATGACTCCCACAAATTCTGGGCTCACTTCAATTTCGAGTTCTTCGACTGGCTCTTTTGTGACGCCATCTTCTTCAATTGTCACAACCTGTGGTCGTCCGACCTCAAATTCGTAACCTTCGCGACGCATCGCTTCGATCAATACTGAAAGATGTAGTTCGCCGCGCCCACTGACCGTAAAGCCGATGCCGTTTTCCTCAACACGCAGGGCGACATTTGTCTCAAGCTCGCGCTTCAGTCGGTCGCCAATCTGACGGCTGGTTGAGAAGTCACCCTCTTTGCCCTTGAATGGGCTGGTGTTTGGGCCGAGGTACATTCGGAGTGTTGGCGCTTCGATATCAATAAGAGGCAACGCTTCAGGCGTTTCCCTGTCGGCAATTGTCTCACCGATATGCGCATCACTCACGCCGACAACGGCGACGATGTCACCAGCGATTGCTGATTCAACTTCTTCGCGCTGGAGGCCGCGGTAGCTAAACACTTTTTCTACTTTTCCTGAAATAATCTGTCCGTCGCGCTTGATAAGAGCGATCGGTCCACGTTGAATAGTCCCACGCTGGATACGGCCAATGGCATACTTGCCGAGGAATGTATCGTACGCGAGAGCGGCGACTTGCATCTGAAACGCCCCTTCACGGGCGGTCGGAGCTGGAATGTCGTTGACGATTGCTTCAAAAATCGGCGTAAGATCGGCCTCAACGGTCGAGTCGTCTGGCATCGTTTTCCAAGCTTTACCTTCACGCGCAATTGCAAAGTAAATCGGGTAATGAAGCTGGGATGCATCGGTCGCGAGCTCAAGGAATAGATCAGCAAGTTCATCTTCAACTTCGTCGATGCGTCGCGCTTGCTTATCGATCTTATTGATCACAACGACCGGGGTGAGACCGAGTTCAAGCGCTTTACTCAGGACGAATTTCGTCTGTGGCATCGGGCCTTCCTGCGCGTCAATCACGAGTAGTACACCGTCGGCCATGTTGAGTGTGCGTTCAACCTCACCAGAGAAGTCAGCGTGTCCTGGGGTGTCGATAATATTGATTTTGTAGTCACCGTAATAAATGCTCGTTTGCTTCGCAGTGATCGTGATACCGCGCTCATGCTCCTGGTCGCCACTGTCCATGATGAGTGACTGGCCCATTTCGGCCTGATTATCACGAAACGTGTGACTTTGCTTAAAGAGACCATCGAGAAGAGTCGTCTTACCATGGTCGACGTGAGCAATAATCGCAATATTTCTGATTTTAGTGATGTCTTTCATAAAATAACGGTCTGCACTACAACAGACCTTCCTTATTTATAATTATAGCACAACAAAGCTGGATGTTCAATCTTGGTGGGGAATACAGGGCTTGAACCTGTGACCTCACGAATGTGAATCGTGCGCTCTAGCCAACTGAGCTAATCCCCCAAGGCTTAATGTAGACGAAAGGTACGTGAGTAAATTAGCATAGTGATCAGTTGGCTAGAGCGTGCGCATTTTATTGCTGAAGGCTCTCCAACTGAGCTAATCCCCCAAGGCTTGTTTGACGTGGTGGACCTGGACAGTTCGGAGGTAAAACTATTCGAGGCGGTCCTCGCCTGGAAGCGAAGTCATCCTCGCCCGCCCGCTACCACTGGTGGACTAGTCGATCCTATGTTCGATTATGGCACAATCACCACCCTCCGGCAATCCCAAGAGCGCCTTGACAAGGCACAACGCCAACAGGTTGCAGATCAGTACCTTGCTGGCATCGCCATCAAGGTCATCGTCACCACCTTCGGCATCCACCGCCAGACGACGAGCAAGGGCGACGACCACCGAGTCACCACCGCGGTCGCCCTGATCGCTAAATTGTCAGAGAGTAGGCAGTTGGGTCTGTATCACCGGGACACGCGGAACCCGACCTCCGACGTGTACGCATTGCTCGGCGCATAGCCCAAAACCAACGTCAACACTCCCGCGTTGCCACCATTGTTCCAAGGGCCTCCGCGGACGAAGCCACGCACAGCTGACTCGCCGCTATAGCTATATAGCTTGCCAATACCATTACCGGAATTCCAGGTACTGGCACCGGTTAGGTTAGTCCCGGCCGGCGATGGATTAGTTGAATTAGTCCCATTAGTCGTTACACTGGTCCATTCTTTCAAGGCATAAGCAGCCTCGCCAGTTATGCCGGGCTGACCAGTCGTCGAGGTACCCGACGTCCATTCCCAAACGTTGCCGGCTAGGTCCCAAATAACCTCGCCATTAGTCAAAGTCAGGGTACGACACTGGTTAGACGGACTGCTGTTACCGGTACCAGCGTAGCCGTTGGCGTCGTTACTGTCGGCGGCTAGGGCATTAGCCGGGGCGTTATCGTTATGTCCGGAGTAGATGAAACCCGAGCCAACCGCGCCGCCGCTCCAGTTGGAGCTAACGCTCAGAACGTTCTGGGCGATGGTCATGAATTCGGGCTCGGTAATTAAGTGACAGCCGGTGCAGCCAGCGACGTTAGGGGCATAGGCAATGGCATTGGTTTGAGAGATACTGACCCATGGCGTGCTACCAGCTTGCGAGACTGGTACCGTGGCGCTGGACTGACTGGCGGCATACTTCATAACACAGAAGTCAGTTGTACCGTAAGTACTACTACCAGGTACTACTATAAAGCCTGTTGGACATGTGAGAGTCGCTATACCACCGTTGACATCACCAGGGCAGGCGCCGGGTTGAGGAGTTGGGGCGACCGACGAAACAAAATAACTAACGTTGCCGTTCGTGCCCGTTAGGCAGTAGCTGTTGTCGGCGCTGGTATACGTGTATTGCCACGTTGTGCCCGGGCTCGTCTTCAATCCCTGTCCTCCGTTGGCAGCAGCTGTGGAGGCGGGATGCGCGCCAGTCAAGATGTTGTCCATCGCCAGTTGCTTTGAGGCGCCGTTGAGATCACTCTCGACGGTAGCCGTGCGGGCACGTTGTTGAATGCCGTTATACGCGACGATGGTAATGGCGGCGAGGATGCCTATGATCACAATGACGACGATGAGTTCGACGATGGTGAAACCTCGCCGGTTA
>Ga0209540_10000382_pt1 | contig 43510 bp, 23 predicted proteins | sample BarGraIncu01121A_FD_184501 | JGI IMG/M metagenome (GOLD analysis project Ga0209540, IMG submission 184501) | Arctic peat soil microbial communities from Barrow, Alaska - Barrow Graham LP Incubations 011-21A (SPAdes) (version 2) | ecosystem: Environmental > Terrestrial > Soil > Wetlands > Peat... | reverse complement strand
GGTATAAGGCACCGCTGCTGCTGCATCCGTCCAGTATGTAAATGTCAGACCTGCAGTACTACCAACAGTTACAGCTGCTGCGGAAAGATCTACCGTATTTGGAGAGCAAACTGCTGCCGGGTTCGTGATAGTAACTGTCGGAAGCGGATTAACCGTTACCGTTACTGGTTTGATATCAGAACAACCTGCTGCCGTGGTTCCTTTGATGTAATAGGTACCAGCGGTTGCTGCTGTTTGAGTGGTATAAGGCAACGTTGCTGCTGCATCCGTCCAGTATGTAAATGTCAGACCTGCAGTACTACCAGTTGTTACAGCTGCTGCGGTAAGATTCACCGTATTTGGAGAGCAAACTGCTGCCGGGTTCGTGATAGTAAGAGTAGGTAACGGACTAACAGTTATTAATATAGCGTTAATTATTTCAGAACAACCGCTGGAATTCGTTTCTGTAACTTGCAATGTACAAGTGCCAATATTTGTCCAATGAATTGAAATCAAGTTGTTTGGAACTGGTCCATTTGTAATTGTACCGGCCCCGCCAGTACCTGCTAAAATGCTCCAGGTATAGGTAGAGCCAACTGTTGGCATAACACCGTAAGACTCAGTTGAATTAAGACAAACAGTCATATTCCCTGTTTGTGTAAGTCCTCCTACTTGCGCCCACGCTCCCAATACACTCATTGAGAGCATCAGTAGCATAAGCCATCGAAAAAATCGAAATTTTGTTTTCATAACTTATTCGTTTAATAATTTGTCGTTTAATATTTTAGAATAATAAATTGTATTAGGCTGTATCGTTTGAGTTCGTCGAAACAAAGCATATTGCGATAACTTTACAACCTGGCCACCAAGGCAGGCAGGGAATTGTGTCAGGCTAAGCCATCTCAATATTTGCAAGCGTATCTTCATTGTTTTTAATAATCGTTTTATTCGTTGTCTGTTTTTAAGCTTTGTTTTTTCAAGGTAATGATCTAAATCATTGGGTGGACTGAACCATTGGATGGTCATTAACATGCGCGACTTGGTCACTATTCCCGCCGAAAGCAGCAGTAACCTAAGCCATCTTATGATTCGTAAGCGTGATTCCATGATTTTTTGTTTTATAATTTCTTTTTAATTTATAGTTCGTTTATTGATGATATATTATTGACGTTATGGGTAAAGGATTAACGGTGATTGTTAAAGTTGTTGTTGTAGCACACAAACCTGCGGTCGGAGTAAAGGTATAGAGTGTCGTTGCAGTATTATTGAGAGCCGGACTCCATGTTCCTGTTATACCGTTTGTTGAAGTAGTAGGCAACGCTGAGAGTGGAGCTCCTGAACAGATTGCTGCCACTGCTGTAAATGTTGGTGTGATGTTCGGATTAACGGTAATTGTTAAAGTTGTTGTTGTTGCACACAAACCTGCTGTCGGAGTAAATGTATATAGTGTAGTTGCTGTGTTATTGAGAGCCGGACTCCATGTTCCTGTTATACCGTTTGTTGAAGTAGTAGGCAAAGCCGAAAGTGTGGCGCCTGAACAGATTGCCGGCACAGCAGCAAATGTTGGTGTGATGTTCGGATTAACAGTAATTGTTAAAGTTGTTGTTGTAGCACACAAACCTGCGGTCGGAGTAAATGTATAGACAGTCGTTGTTGTGTTATTGAGCGCCGGACTCCATGATCCTGTAATACCGTTTGTTGAAGTAGTTGGCAAAGCCGAAAGTGTGGCGCCTGAACAGATTGCCGGCACAGCCGCAAATGTTGGTGTGATGTTCGGATTAACGGTGATTGTTAAAGTTGTTGTTGTAGCACACAAACCTGCGGTCGGAGTAAATGTATAGACCGTCGTTGTTGTGTTATTGAGAGCAGGGCTCCATGTTCCTGTTATACCGTTTGTTGAAGTGGTAGGCAAAGCCGAAAGTGTAGTGCCTGAACAGATTGCCGCCACTGCCGCAAATGTTGGCGTGATGTTCGGATTAACGGTGATTGTTAAAGTTGTTGTTGTAGCACACAAACCTGCGGTCGGAGTAAATGTATAGACAGTCGTTGTTGTGTTATTGAGCGCCGGACTCCATGATCCTGTAATACCGTTTGTTGAAGTAGTAGGCAAAGCCGAAAGTGTGGCGCCTGAACAGATTGCCGGCACAGCCGCAAATGTTGGTGTGATGTTCGGATTAACGATAACTGCCACTGAGGGAGATAGATCATTATTACACGCTCCGGAAGCCGGTGAAATGATAACATGGTAGTAAATAGTACCGACAGCTGAGGTTGAAGGCGAATAGGTTGAGGATGTAGCCAATGGTATAGTTGTCCAGGCACCTGCAGCGGTTGGTCCTGATTCCCATTTATAATTATAGCTCCCGGTTCCACCTGAAATAGTTGCTGTTAATGTAATAGAGCCATTCTGGCATACAGTTCCAGCTCCTGTAATTGCAACAGTCGGATCAGAAACAATGGTAATCACTTTAACTGCTGTGGCTTGACTTGTACCACAAGCATCAGTAACAATGCAGTTGTAACTGTAGGTTCCTGCCGCTAATAGAGGCGAGGGATCATAGTTAGCAAGCGTTGCTCCAGTAATTGCTACTCCATTTAATTGCCATTGATAACTGTAAGGCGCATTACCGCCTGAAGGTGCAGTTATAAAGGTTAGGATGTCTGGATGATAACCTTGACATTCTGTTAATGGGTTTGTATTATGTGTACCCGCATTTAATGCAGGTGGTAACGAAAGCGTTGCAGCACTTGATGTAACTGATCCACAGGTATTGGTCAGAATAACATCGTAGTTGCCAGCATCACCTGCTGCAACCAGGTTTATGGTATAAGAAGCACCGATGGCACCACCAATAGCTACTCCACCTTTACGCCATTGATAGGCTGGAACAGGCGTAACTGTCGATGTTGGAACAACAGTGAATGTTACGGAGGTTCCCGGGCATACAGACTGACTGACCGGTTGCGTATCAATCGTTGGAATGTTATTTACTGTAATCGTTATACTGTAACAAGAAGAAACACCGCACGCATTTTTTGTCCTTGTCCAATATGTAGTCGTAACTGTTGGGGTGGGAATACTAAGTACATTTGTTGTTCCTGCCAAAGGTGAACCAACTCCGCAACCGACATCTTTAAACCATTCATATGTTACGCCTGTGATCAGGTTTGCCGTTAATCTATAAGTACCAGAAGGTGGTGAAGTCGCACAGTATGTATTAGATAATGAAGGCGTTATTGAAGTAGGTGCTGCAGGAATTGTAACGACTGATACTGAGTAAACTGTTGGTAAAGCGGGTTTGCATCCGTTGGCATTCGTATATGTAACACTAATATTTCTGTTACCTGTAGCATTACTCCATGTGACTGTAATTGCATTTGTTCCGGAACCTGTTGAAATTGTTCCTCCGGCACCTATTGCCCATGTATACCCAGTCATCCCTGCTTCAGTAGTATAATTGGTAGTTGAATTTATACATGCCGTCGCAGGCCCGGTAATTATTGGAACCGGCAGCGGATTGACTGTAATATTGTAAATGGTTGGAGTTGCTGCGGTACAACCATTTGAATTTTTATAATTTACATTAATGTTTTGGGCTCCTAATGCGGTCCAGGTAACCGTAACTGCATTAGTTCCGGCACCTGCAGTAATTGTACCTCCGGCACTAATGATCCATACATAATTGGACATACCAGTTTCTGTGGTATAAACATTACCAGCTAAATTTAAGCATGCTGCTGCAGGTCCTGTAATTGTTGGAACAGGCAGCGGATTGACAGTTACATTGTAAACTGTAGGGTTTGTCGCAGTGCATCCGTTAGAATTTGTGTAATTAACGCTTACAGACTGAGCCCCCTGAGTATTCCAGGTAACAGTAATTGAGTTCGTACCAGCACCTGCTGTAATTGTACCACCTGCACTTACCGTCCAGGTATATCCTGACATACTTGCTTCGGTAGTATAGATATTACCGGCTGAATTCACGCAAACAAGTGCAACGGGTCCTGTAATTGTTGGAACCGGCAATGGATTGACCGTTACATTATAAACTGTCGGAGTTGTTGCAGTACAACCGTTTGCATTTTTATAATTGACGCTGACGGTCTGGCCTCCTGCCGTATTCCATGTAACTGTAATTGCATTTGTTCCGGCACCTGCTGTAATTGTACCTCCTGCACTAACAGTCCATAAATAGTTGGACATGCCGGCTAAAGTGGTATAGGTACTGGTTGCCGAATTAACACAGGGTGCTACAGGCCCCGTAATTGAAGGCACCGGCAACGGTATTACAGTTATGGTAACTGGTGCACTATATACGGCAGCGCAGGCATTAGGATCAAGGCCGCCGCTTTGAATTTTTGCCCTGTACAAAGAGGTTTGAGCAAGATTTGTATAACTCATGCTTGTAGTGGTATTTGCAATAATATTTGGCCAACTTGTCCCACCGTCAATGGAGGACTCCCACTGTAGAATCGTTCCTGTTTGCCCGCTCAATGTAAGCGTACCATTATTCGTTCCGCTACAAACCGTGGCTGCGCCAGCTATACTGCCTCCTACACTTGACGGAAATACTGTAATCGTTATAGTTGCACAGCCTGAAGCGCCACAGCTATTTATTGTATTTGCCCAATATGTAGTTGTTGTTGTTGGTGCGGAATTTAGCTGAAGTACATTTGTTGTTGCTAAAGGAATGAGTGTCCCGCCGCAACTGCCAGTATACCATTGATAACCATTTCCGGGAATTGCAGTACCTGGAGGATGGGTTGCATCATTTGCATATATCCTGTAAATTCCACCTGGCGGCGAGGTTACGCAATAAGAAGAAGGAATAGCTCCAGTTGTTATCGAGACAGGTGTAACTGGTGGATCTACCAGATTTACAAGCACATTTGTATATACCGATACCCCACAGGAATTTTCCCATTGCGCATAATATCTTGTGGATACAGTTGGTGCCGGAATAGTTAACGGATTTCCTGTGCCAATATAACTGAGTCCTGTAAACCAGTTAACAGAGGTTCCGCTTCCTCCGTTGGCTGTTAAAGTGATGGTGGGAAAAGCGCCAGCACAGAAGTTGTTATGGTCAACTGTCACGGAGGTGGCAGGAGTTGGTAATGAATTAACTGTAACAGATGCTGAACCGCTTCCGCTTACATTGGCGTTACAACCCCAAAAATCGGTAACGCTTAGCAGTTGGTAAGTAGTTGTTGAAGCTGGAGACACAAGGAAATTAAAGCTGTAATTATTTGCGATTTGTACCGGTTGTGTTACACCATTCGCTGTATAAGTTACATTCCAGGGGCCTGTTCCGGTTAAAACTACATTTAAGGTTGCACTCGATCCGCTGCAAATGGCTGTCGTCCCAGTTAGTGTCGCTGTGGGTAGAGGATGAACTATCACATTTGCAGTAGCGTCATTCTTACACCCGTTTGCCCCCGTTGCGATCACCGTATAGCTCGTACTTGAAGCAGGGGAAACAGTTAGTGGATTTGTACCTGGAGGTGAATTCCAAACGTAAGATATTCCCCCGCTGGCCGTAAGGGTAACCGTGTTACCAATGCAAATATCCGGGTTTGCAGGTGAAATTACAACCGAAGGGAGTGAATTTACGGTTACTTTAGTCTGAGCAGTATTTGTCGATATGCACGTACCTGTAGCATCTTTAACAACAAGTGTATAGGTTGTTGTTGCAGTTGGACTGACAACAGGATTCGGAATATTTGGAATACTTGGTCCTGTTGATGGGGTCCAGGTATATGAAACGCCACCTGAACCTTGTAATTGGACAGATTCCCCAGCGCATATGGTGAAATTCGGACCTGCATTGGCTGTAATTGTACCAGCAACACCCACGTTTACGGTTGTTGAAACAGGTGCAGCACAACCCCCTACGTTTTGAGCTTCTATTGTATGCGGACCTTGTGAAACACCTGTGAAGAGATTGGAGGATTGCCAGAGTCCACCATCTAAACGAAACTGATTCAGTCCTGACCCATTTATAGCATTTGCCGTGATGATCCCACCATTACCAATACAGTTTATATTACTCGCTGTTGCCGTTACTGAAAGTTTGTCCCATAGCATTATAGTCTGGGTGCTGCATGCAGGGTTAGGATCACATGGGCATGATTGCAGTACATTTATAATCAGATCTTCACCATTGTCAGCAATGCCATCGTCCACAGCAGTAAAGTTGATTGAAGCGGTGGTTTGCCCTGCTGTAAAATTAACAACTGTAGGTAGAGAAAGTCCTCCGATTTGAACATCCGATCCATTGATTGCCATGCCACTATAAGACAATTGAACGGTAGCAGCCGGCGCTCCGGTAGCACGTTGAAGCGTTATTTGCCCGGTACAGCCTTCAACGATATTGTTGGACGAAACTGAAAGACTTACAGGATAAGAAACCGCCACTGCCAGTGAACTTGGAGGTACGGACCCGCATTGATTTGCGACACTTACCGAAATATTGCCATTTTCTCCAATATTTCCGGCAGTTACTGTTATCGAAGTAGTTCCTGGTCCCGCTGTTATAGCCCACCCAGCAGGTACGGTCCAATTATAAACTGTAACATTCGGCACAGCTGCAATACTATAAACCAGGCCTGTTGCATTATGGCATACAGATATTGGTCCAGTAATTGGTCCTGGTGCTGCGGCAGGATTTATGGTTATTGTAAAAGTATAGCTAGCACTACAACCTCCGGAAATAACAACGCGTTTATAATATGTTGTTTGGCTTATAACAGGTGGATTATAAGTGTTGTTGGTCGCACCTGTGATATTGGTAAAATTGATATTGTCTGTTGAAGATTGCCATTGATAGGAATAAGATCCGGAACCTAAGCCACCTGACGGGTTGGTAACAGTAAATGCTGGTGGGTCTGTACTACCACAGTAACTATTTGTTCCAGAAATTGTACCCGGATTTAAATTTGCGCTGGCGGATACAGTTAAAATGATAGGGGTACTGATAATGGTTCCATTCATTATTAATCTGAAATAGTAAATACCAGGAACACTTTCATAGGTTGTATAAAGCGGATTTAAAACATATTGTTGAGAATTATTTGTGGGTCCGGGAGCAGTTACCCAGTTCACACCGTTATTATAGCTTACCTGCCACAGCAGAGTGCTACCATTAATATATCCTGAATAAATATCAAGGTCATTCTGACCTCCACCTGCAATTATACCGCATGCAGTATTAATTGTATACGTTTTATCGTTCTGACCCTGTGTAAATTCAATTTCAAGTCCGTAAACAGTATTAGTTAGGAAAAGCATAAAGAAGACCATCTGCGATAGCCGTATCTGAAGGAAAGCAGGCATGGTAGTTAATGACGACTGTCGGAAACGGTCAAAAAATGAAATGAGTGTTAATTGAATCAGAACAAGGACCGTCCTGACCCGTGACATGGATATTTTAACACCGGCAATAGCCGATATATTTAAGTTCTTATATATAGAGTTGATGAATCTCATCATATCAATTTAGAAACCTAATAATGCTGTAAATAACTGAAATACTTAATATTAACAATCTATTAAATTCTTTCATCACCTGAAAGCCTTTAGGTAATGAGAAATTTATTCAACTGATTCTGATGATGGAAATAGGTGGGAGAGCTGTTCTAATCGTCTTGATAGCACAAAGTGCTTCAAATCCAATTGTTTTTTCATAGTTGTCAGGCCTCACAATTATATTCTGTTAATCAGCATCTTACGTCCTTACGGAGTCAGAAAAAAATCAGTGATTCAAATATAAATCAGATACTTAAATCAAATCAGTTTTAAGCGTTTATTTCCGTTTATATCCGATTATAATCGTTTATATCTGTTTGAAATCAAGTATATTAAGTACGGAGAAATGAAACAGAAAGTTTCAGAATAAAATATTTTTATTTACAATTTTTAAAGTTTTATTTCACAGAATAAAACTGATGTAGCAACGTCATTTGATCGGAAATTGAAATGAATGCAAAAAGTGGTTTAGGAAAGGTGAATTTGGGAAGTCAACGATGAAATAAAGAAGGAATAATCGTTTGTAATTAACTGTTTTTAAGGAATTAATTATGAACGTTATTTCACACTAAGTAGAATTGTGTATTTTCGTCCATCATCCGCTACTTTTATTAAAACAAACGGAATACTATGATTATTAAATTTTTTTCAATATTTTTGTTTTGCCTGTTTGTCAGCAATTCCTTTGCACAGCACGCATCAGCGGAACTGAAAGTTGTTTCTTCTCCCGCGGGAAAATTATACACTCAAATTCATAAAAACGGGAAAACAGTTATTCCCAATGGCCGTTTCATCACTCCTTTCGGGAGATCGGTAGAAGTGGCGCCTCACCCATTCGGATTGACTCTCAGCGCCGATGGAACCATTGCTATAACTGCCAATTCGGGCACTTCACCCATCTCAATTTCAATTATAAAAAATTTAAAATCAGCCCATCCAACTGTTTTACAGGTTCCTCCGGGTTCGTCAACTGATGAAGGAGTGCTGGCTTCCGTTTTTATGGGACTGGCGATTTCTCCGGATAATAAAATTGTATATGTGGCAGGAGGCCAGGAAAATAAGATTTATATGTTTTCGATTGATTCCGGAGCAAAACTCGATTCGGTGGACTGTTCGGTTTCTGAATACGGGCAGAAAACGCCTGATGGATATATTGGTGATATGAAACTGAGCAAGGATGGCCGGTATTTGTATGCGGTCGATCAGACATTGTTCCGCCTGATTGTGGTTGATACGCAAAAACGGAAGATAATTGGAAGTGCAAAAACCGGGCGATATCCGTTTGGCCTGATCCTTTCAGCTGATAATCAAAAAATCTATGTCGCCAATGTAGGAATGTTCGAATACAGCAAAATAGGGAATATCGAAACCGAAAAAGATTATAAAAAGGCACTCGATTTTCCTCCGTTTGGTTTTGGAACAGAGGAGATGAAGAAGGGGATGCGCATTGATTCACTCGATATTCCCGGACTCGGTGACCCGAATGTGCCCGAATCATTTTCGGTGTGGGCGTTTTCATTGAAAAATCCGGCAAAACCTGAAATTCAGGCTAAAATTAAAACTGGGGTTCTCGTTGGTGAAACCATCGAGGGAATTCCGGCAGTTGGTGGTGCAAGCCCTAATTCATTGGCTGTTACCGTCAATTATGTTTTTGTGAGTAATGGAACCAACGATAATATTTCGGTGATTGATATCATTCATGATACGATTACAACTGAGATATCACTCAAATTGCATCCTGCGGTGAAACAGTTTCGTGGTGTAATACCATTCGGATTGGCCATCTCCCCCGATCAGAAAAGACTTTATGTCGCCGAATCCGGGGTAAATGCCATCGGAGTGATTGACATTAAGACGCTTAAGGTTATTGGCCATATTCCGTCAGGCTGGTTTCCATCAAAACTTGAAGTTACACCCGACGGCAAAAAGCTGGTTGTTAGCAATGCCAAAGGTTTTGGAAGCGGTCCCAATGGTGGTAAAGCATTTAAAGAAGGAAAGGCGGGAAGTTACATCGGTAATTTAATGAAGGGAACAGTATCGGTAATGGATATTCCATCTGACAAAAAACTGGTCGGTCTAACTCAAAAGGTTATCCGAAACAATTATCTGATAGAAGATTATACAACAGTTCAAAAACACAGAGGCGATAATCCCGTTCCTGTGTTTGGCGGAGAAAAGGAATCTCCGATTAAATACCTGGTTTTTATCTCAAAGGAAAACCGGACCTACGATGAGATTTTCGGGCAAATGAAAAAAGGTAATGGTGATCCATCAATTGCCCGCTATGGCCGTAACACGACATTCACGAACCGGAAAAAAACATCAAAAGTTGAAGATGCGACGGTGATGCCCAATCATTTGAAACTGGTCACAGAATTCGCGATGTCAGACAATTTTTATGTCGATTCGGATGTTTCGGCCGATGGACATCGCTGGCTCGTAAATACTTATCCGAATGAGTGGGTAGAGTCGACAGTTCCTGCAAGTTACGGCGGTAATCGGAAATACAATCCAAAGTCTAAAGCACCCGGCAGTCTGGGAATGAACGGCTCGGCGGGAGCAATCTATCCCGAAGATTACAACGAAGCCGGATCGATGTGGGATCATCTGGAACGGAACAAAGTCGAATTCTTCAACTTCGGATTTGGAACCATGTTCGAACCAGCCTTTTACGAAGAGTCGTTTAAATTTACCGGTGTAAAACATTACGTCAATTTTCCCGTTCCGCTTCCCATGTTTTCAAGAACTTCGAAAATTTATCCGACTTACAATATGGCCATTCCAGATCAGTTTAGGGTCCACCAGTTTATGAAGGAATTTGACGATAAATGGATAAAACCTAAGATCGAAATGCCATCTATCGTTACAGTGATTATCCCAAATGATCATGGTGCCGACGAACGTCCGGAGGCTGGTTATCCTTTCAGGGAAAGCTATATGGCTGATAATGATCTGGCTGTCGGGCGAATTGTGGAATACTTGTCGCAAACCCCTTTCTGGAAGAATATGGCCATCGTAATCACCGAAGATGATGCTCAAAACGGAATCGATCATATTGATGCTCACCGCAGTGTGCTAATGGTCATTTCGCCATACGTGAAACGGAATTACGTTTCGAAGGTTCATTACAGTTTCGGAAGTATCTTTAAAACCTTCTGGAATGTGCTCGGAATGCCGTATCTGAATCAGTACGATGCTGCAGCGAACGATTTTTCAGACATGTTCACAGCAACGCCTGATTTTACACCTTACAACGCGGTTTCAGTTGATCCACTGATCTTTGACCCGAAGAAGGCATTAACACCGCTGGATGAGAAATTTGACTGGGAAGCCGTGAAAAACTCACCGCTCATTGATGATGTGAAGGATATGCAAACCGATCAGAAGGAAAAGAAAGAATACAGGCTTGAAGATCAGAAGCGAAAGTAATTTTGAAGCGAATGATAAGGACCATAAAAGACAATCGTTTTGCTGAAATGCCAGTATTTAAAGAGGTCGCTTTTGGCTCCGGATCAATCGTTTGAATTGCTATTTCTAATTCATTTTTATTCAAATTAATCCAATTAGGCTATAAAACTAAAAAGGCTGTCTCTTGAAAAACAGCCTTTTAAATTTCATATTATCGACAACCCTAATTCTCCCAATTTGATCAGATTCAGGCAATTTTGATGGTTCCGCTTGGTGAGATCATCATCCCAAATTTGCAAATCGGGAAGTGAGACAGCGAAATAGTCGAGCTTAAAAACATCGTTGAGATGCAATTTACCAAAGTTGATCAATGTTTCAAATCGTTCCCTGGCTTCTCCCGTTTTCTGTAATTTGATCAGCGCCAATCCCTGGTAAAAAATGGTATCGGGTTGCTGGTCATTGTAAAAGATAGCTGGCGAAGGTTCTTTTAAACCATGGGAGGCAATTTGCCAGCATTCGGTTGCCAAATCGGTATTTTCCAATCCTTTGAATGCACTTCCCAACCAGTAAAAGATCGTATTATCCTGTGTACCATATAGTTTACCTTCACCCAGATTATCTGGATAGTGTTGTGCATGGGTTAGCAAATCGACTGCCTTTTCGTATTCTTTCGCATCAATGGCCTTTTTCGCCATTTCGGTAAGACTGAAAACATACTGTCCGGTTACCTTTCCTTCGCCACCTTCCCAGGGATGAAATTTCCGCGTACTGATGAGTCCGAAGGCTTTCTCATATTGACCAAGTGTGTTATAAAGAGTAGCTCGTTCAAGGTAAAGATCATCCCGGTAATCTACAAGTTCCGGATACTTTTCAAGCTTTTCCAGTCGTTTTTCTGGGGAAAAGTTCTGGCGTTTGTATAGCTGATCCAATTCCATCAGAATCCGGGAATCAGTTTTGTCTAATGAAAAAGCTTTTTCGAGTTCAACCAATGCTTTTCCGGTTGCATTTTGCTTATTGAAATACGCCAGCGCAAGGTTCCGGTGAACGGTTGGAAATGCATCATCCAGTTTTACTGACAATTCCCAGTTTGCAATTGCTTCGTCGTATTGACGGTTATTGTACCAGAGATTACCCAGGTAATAAGGAGCTTTGGCATCAGCCGGATTTTGTTTTTTTGCCCATTCCAAAACCATTACAGCTTCGGTTTGATTCGGGAAACAATAATCGGGACAAGCTTTTGCAGCTTCCTTCAAGGTTTTTGCTGAAGCCTCCTTATTCCCGTTTTGAGATTCGAACCAGGCCTTGTAGTACAGTGCCATTGGGTAAACCGATTTCTCATTTTGCTCAATGATTCCAATGTTGATCAGTTCAATTGCTTCGTCAAACAATCCGGCAAAGGCAAAATCGAGGGCAAATTCGATGTAAGAATGGATGTTGCCGCGAAGGAGATTTTTCAATTCTGAACCTCCGAAAGGGTCAGAACCGCTTTCGGGGTTCAAAAACATTCTTTCGAATAAAACCCCGAAATTGAATTTATCCAGTACCAAAGATTCTTCAATGAGCTTTTCTGCTTCGGAACCTCTGCTTAGTTTTCGGAAAATGCTCACTTTCAACTGTCGGGCCTTGTGGTGGTGCCAGTTTTTAATCAGCGAACGATCGATCAGGTCCAACGCTTCGTCCCAATTGTGACGGATACATTCGAGTTGCGCCAATTGAAAATAGCCGCTTGCCATAAAAGCATCATTCCAGACCGATTTGTAAAACGTATCGTAAGCCTCGGTCTCTCTTTGCTGATAACGGAGTGACAGCCCAAGGTTATAAAAGGGTTCACCATTGATCGGATTTGGATTGCGTTCCGCCAAAGTGTTAATTGCCTGCCTGAAATAGCTCTCCGCTTCCGCAAATTTACCTCGTCGCAATAGCCATAAACCCATTGCATTATTGCATCGGCTATCTTTTGGATCGCGAAGCAACGCTTCCTTGTAGTAATCAAGCGGATCGTAGGTTGCGTGGCGGTATTGTTCAAGGTGCAAACCCGTGAGGTACAACTGCTCGCAGCTTTCGATCTCTTCCGGAAGTTTGGCTGGCTTTGCAGCATCCGGAATTTCCTTTTTTACATCCGTTTCTGGCTTCCAGTTCACAAGTATTTTGCCTTCTGAAGTCAGGATTTCGACTTCCAGCATTTTGGGATCGATACCCGGAATTTTAATTGTTTTCTCAAACGAGGTTGTCGGCGTGAAATCGAAAGTTTTGTCCAGTAAAATCTTCTGTCCGGCTTTCAGAATAACTTTTCCTGATGGATAAGCTGCGGTTGTATAGGCTTTGATTGTAACTTTCCCATTCCCGGTTTCGAGATTGACCATTGCCTCTTTAGTGGCATTTTTGACTACACCCAAATCGTGGTAAGGCATAAAATACTGTGAGAATGCCTTTTCCTCGCCGGGCATGATCCACGAAAAGTCAGGCTGGTTATCCGTATAGACACCGCACATCAATTCGATATAAGGACCATCTTCGTCCGTCAGGTTACGGTCCCAGGCCTGACCGAAGTCGCTGTTGCCCCAAGTCCATTGTTTTTTCCCGGGCGAGATATGGTGATTGGCAACATGGAGCAATCCACCTTTGCTGTCATTTTCGTATCCACCAACAAAATTATATTTTGACGTAATGGCCATGTACGAAGTCGGTACCGGAATATTTTTATAGCGCGAAATATCGGTTCCTGGCGAGTAATCAACTTTGTAATAGGTCCCTTTTGCAATCGGAAATTCCGATACATCGCGTTTGCCATGATCGAATACGGCATTCACATCGGGTGGAAAAACCGACTGGTAATCATCATTTACCTTCACCGCCGGGTTCGCCCACCAAAGGAACGTTTGCGGGTAGTTGGTACGGTTGAACAACTTCACTTTAATCTTCAGGTAGGCCTTGTCGGGATAAAGTGTGAAGCCTGCCATTCCCCGTGTACGGAACATGCGTTCCACCTCACTGCACCAGATAGTTACGCTGCCATCGGCATTTTCCTCGATGCAATTATCGACCGCTTCGTAAGTTGATGGACGGTGATGCTGCGGCCAGTTAAACTCAATTCCACCCGAGATCCAGGGTCCGGTTAGTCCAACCAATGCCGGTTTGATCACCTGGTTGTAATAGACAAAATGGCGTTGTTTGGTTTTATCGTAGGCCATTTGGATCCGTCCACCCAACTCAGGAAGGATCATGATTTTCAAATACTGGTTCTCAAGAAAGATGGCATTCCACTCTTTATCAACCTTTTCATCCAGAATCTTTTCAATCACGGGGTGCGGGTAAACAACGCCACTGCTTCCCTGGTAAACACGTTTTTCGAGAAACATCGGATTTTTCTCTGGTTTTCCGATTCCATAGGTCGGAATCATCACTTTTTCGTACCAGGCCTTTACCTGCATCTCTACTTTATCTTCTGGTATAATTGATTTCAATTCTTTTTGCATTATCTAAAATTACAAGCGACAGATTCTGAAAGCCATATGGCAGGCAATCGGTTATCTTAGAGTTGAACTTATTTGTTTGGGATCCATTTTTTCAAACGAAATATCAGAAGCCAGAACATCACCTTCGAATACATTCCCTTTTACCTCGACATTCAAACAAGCCTCAAATGTCAGGCAGTGTTTGCGGACATGGAAAGGCTCAAACGCGTGCGAACGTGTAATTTTGTTGCGGTTAAACCGGATTCCATCGACCGATAATGCATAAAAAACAGGGTAGTCAAACGCCTGAAAGGTATTTTGTTCGATTGTAATATTGCGGTGGTAAGCCTTCAAAGAATCAAGTTTCGGGATGATCGGATCGATGCTGATGATACCTTCGCAGAATTGGTACATCGAAGTCAGACAGGCGTCCTTAAACGTGTTATTGCTGATTGTAACGTCTGAAACAGCTCCCGATTCGTACCAGCCGTTTGCATCGCCGGCAATCAGAATAGCAGAACCACTCGATTCGAATTGGTTTCGATCGATGATTACTTTCCCGGGTGTGGAAATCAGCAAACCTCTGGCTCTACAGCTGTTAAATATGCAATTTTGGATCGTCACAGTTGGCGACCAGGTTAAATTCTCCAGCGCATCACCGGCAACGATTTCAGCAGGCACGGTATTGTTAAACTCAACCAGAAATTCATCGCGGTTCAGTTTCTCAAAGCTTTTCAAAGTGCCTTTTCCAAGGGTTTGCATGTTCTCATTCTCCAGATATCCAATTGTATCGTTCGGATGCCCCCAGGTCATTCCGTTGCTTTGCTCATGCATGAAACGACATTTCAGTTTTTGATCGCTGATTTTCTCAATGATTTTAACACTGGTGCCGTGCACATTGATCGGATCGTCCATCAAACCACCAAATTCGCATTTCGAAATGTTTACTTTTCCTGCACAATTCGAAACGTGGAATCCATCGTCGTGACCGCTGAAATAACGGTTTTTGGCCGCATTTGGCATGAATTTTATATTCCTGTAATCCAGATCTCTGCTGAATTGGGCCAAAACACCCAAACCAGCACAATGATAAACATTGATATTTTCGAGTTTCACCTGGTTGCTTTCCTGAATGAATATTCCGGCATGATCGCGTTTGCTGTGCCTCAATATCAGGTAATTTCCAACAGCCGGCGTCCGGGTAAATTCGCCTTTCATGCGCACCATTCCGGGTTTCAGCTCCTCAAACGAAGATTTATTCCAATCACCGCGAATACAGCCCTCATCACCGGTTCCGGGAGCAATCAGGTGTTTTCCGGCTACATATTCCATAAATCCATTTGGTTCGGCTTTCCAGTTTTCACCTTTAAAAATCAGCTTTCCGCTTGTTATTTCGTAAGGAAACTGTGTCGTATCAATCTCCAAATCAATATTTCGGGGAGAAGCAGCCAAAATTTTTGCCTGTGCAGTCAGCGGAATATCCCAGTCAATATTGACATCCTGAATCGTAATGTTTTCGCTGTGATCAACCGTAATGGGCTGAATGGCACCATGAAAAACAAACTCAGAACCATTCCCTTCGAGGGTCAAACCGGTGCATCCTTCTATCAGAATTGCCAGATTTTTAGGACCATCATTCGTTGTGTTCGATTCGAAATACTCCCTTGTATGTGTAGGATCTATGCTGAAATCATAACGTCCTTTTTCAAACTTCAGTGTTGAGTTTGGATGTTTCTTACATTCTTCCAGGGCTTTGATAATTGCCGGAATGGCATTTTCTTTGCTGCCGGGTTTTAATCCAAAATCAGCAACATTGATGACAACGGCATCTTTTGGTTTACAGCTTGCGATCATCGTTATAAAAACGATCCACAAAAAAACAATCTTCAGACTTTTCATTTTTCTAAATTGAATTAAGACAAAAAAACTGACTACGGTTTACTGATTCTTACCATAACGACTCCATGTGCGGGAACCTTAGAGGTAAATTTCTGGTCAAAATCTCCCAACACTCTCTGATGCCAAAGATCACGAACTGATTGTTTCCCTGATAATTGAAGTGCGGACCAATCAACAGATACTTCAGCCTCATTTTTTCCGCGGTTGAACAGACCAACGGCTTTGGATCCATCCTCCAAATTTTTGACCATCAAAAAGCGGTCAGCGTCTATTTTTATCACAAGGCCGCTTTCACCCAGCGGATCCTGGTTAACCTCAATTACTTCGGGATTACATAGGACATTGATTGTGAATTTATCCAGCTTCGACATGTCGCCACTATAAATCAAAGGCGCGGCCATCAGGCTCCATAAAGACATATAAGCATATTGCATAGCTGCCGGCATAGGGGTAAGCTCAGGAATACCTTGTTTAGAAGCATTCCCAATCCAACCGATCTGAATATAATCGGGATCGTTCCATGATCCGGGTTTTGAGTATTGCCTGTATTCACTGTTTTTTATAGCCACATCGAAGATACGGTCGAGTTCGAAGCCCAAATCTCCGGAGGTCCTCCAGCATTGACCGTCAACTTCGTTTCCCCATTTCCAAACGTCTCCCATACCGTACTGACATAGGTTAAAAACGATGTCACGGTCGAGTGATTTCAAAATACTTCCCATCTTGCGGTATGGTTTCTGATAGGTTTCAACGCTTTTATCGATTCCCGCGATTTTGCCATACGAACACCAGTCATACTTCAAAAAATCGAATCCCCATTCTGCAAACTGCCTGGCATCCTGTTCCTCGTGCTGATAAGCACCCGCAAAACCACCGCATGTTAAAGTTCCCGGTGAGGTATATAATCCGGCTTTAAGACCCTTTGAATGAATGTAATCAGTCAAACCTTTCATATCCGGGAAATGACGGTTCGGAAGTATATTTCCCTGCTCATCCCTCAAAGGGCCGACACGCAGTGAATCGTTATTTTTAGGGGCATTCATCCAGCAATCGTCGATGTTTACATATTGATAGCCAACATCCGCCATGCCACTTTTAATCAGCACATCTGCTGCATCCCGCATCATTTCATCTGTGATTCGGTCGTAATGAGCGTACCAGTGGTTATAACCCATTGGAGGCGTGAGCGCAAGCTGATCACCAGCCACTATCTTCAGTTTCCGCGTATCTGTTCCTTTCGAATTGCGGGCAAGGATCAAAACATCGTATTCTCCCTTTTCTGGAACTTTCCCGGTGATAATTCCTATGGCAGGATCATATGTTAATTCTGTTGGCAAACCTTCTACTAAAAAGGTAATCGGCCGTTTACCCTGACACGGAATGCGGTAAATAAACGGGTGAGCAGGCCTACAACCATAAATCAAGGGACCGTTAATCCGTGGTTTAAGTTTGGGATTCGGTGTATAAATATCCTGATTCACAGGCTTCTTTTTTTCAATACCATACGATGAATTCACTGTCATTGCCAGAAAGCAAGCAAACGTGAGTGCCAGTAAAAAAGAAATCGATTTTTGCTTCATGATCAATATTTTAATATTTCAATTTTCCATTTCAGATCAATTGTACAACTTTTTCAACTGATCGGTGCTTAATTCCACTGTTGGATTGAATTGTGATCCGACCATGTATTTTTTCAGGCTGAAAAGCAATTGCTGTGCTTCAGGACGCTTGTCGAAATCCTGCATCAAATCGATTCCTGAAATTAGTATCTTTCCCTTGCCGACTTTCCCTTCAAAAATCAGGGCCAGCGGACGGTTTGTAACCCAATCGTCAATCACCCTGACAATCGGTTTAATCGCGGATGGGAAACTGCTGATATTGATTGCACCTGAATGGCTCATCGCATCCCACCATTGCCAGTTACTGTAAAATTCGGTTGGGAATTCAGCAAGTGCCGGATGTTTCGGATTGCACAGAATCCCGAGGGTGTGAGGCGCCTGACCACGTGTCCAGGCAGTATTCCAGAAAATACTTGAGAAACCAATTTTGACATCGCCACCTATTTCCTGAGGGAGCGTTCCCTTTTTCAGGGTAAGAATTACAGAACCGCCATTTGCGAGAAATTGAGCAGTTTGCGCATCAATTTTCTGCACTATTTTGATTTTTTCGGCACCGTTAATTACCTCCTTTTTCACCGGGTAAACCCAAAAATCCCAGCTGTTGCTTAAGCCATTGACTGTTACTTCAAATTTCAGATTTTCGGGAGTTAAAACTGAAGCTAAAGGAAAAGATATGTCACCAAGTTTAAAGCCATTTCCGAGAGGAATATCGGTTTGGGCGAATTTGCCGGACTGAATTTCCTTACCGTTTTTACTGGTGATTTTCCATTCAGGAGTACAATCTTTAATTGCACCGTCCCCATAATGAGCTACTTCGATTGCAGCCTCAAACGTTTCGTTATTGGTGAAAATGCATTTTTTTAGCCTTGCCAGAGGAACCGTGCTATTGCAAAAACGCTTGTATTCTGCCGGTGAAATATATCCCTTTTCGCCCCAGAAAGCATCCAGAACGCCGACCAAAGCAGTTCCTTGGCCTGGAAAATCGTGAAGGTCGAGCAACTGAAATCCGCCAAAATCTTTGGTGCGCAAGGCTGCTTCAATATCAGCTTTATAACACAAAGCCTGCAATTTGCCTGAAGCAAGTAAAAAGCTGTCTGCCAATTGCTGCATACCATGATCTTTGAGTGTTTCCTGGAAGATTTCGAAGTTACGGGCGCGCATGACGCCATCGTATTTGGCAATTTCTTTAAAATTTGGGTAAGCGCACCACTGACCAATTTCGTGACTAACAACTGGTTGTGGAAATTTTGAATTATAGGCGGACCAATCGTAATCTGTACGTGGAGCTTCTCCGTTGATTACACTTTTCAATTCCTGTCCCCAGCCCTGAATCCGTGGGTCCGCAGAACTTAAGTAGTCGTTTACGGGAAGGTTTGGCCAGCCTGCACCGGAGGTGTAAATCCGGCGACTGTCTTTGCTTTTCCAGAAATTGACAAATTCGGTCAGGAAAGGAATCTGATTGCCACCGGCAGGTTCATTGCCATAAAGCATCATACAGAATGAAGGATGATTGCCATATTGTTCAACCATGCGCTGACTCTCTTCGTACAGGTATTTGTCAAATGGTTTACCGTCTCCCAAAGTGGTTGATTGATTGGCCCATGAGGAGCATTCTACCTGGAGATAAAACCCGGTTTGATCGGCGGCATCAAAGGCCGCTTGCGGTGGGCACCACGAGTGGAAACGCATGTGGTTCAGTCCGTGAGCGCGGCTAACATTAAAAATACGAAGCCACTCCTTGATATCGGTAGAAGGATAACCCGTTTTTGGGAAAATAGCACATTCGAGCGTCCCGCGCAAAAAAGTTGGCTGACCGTTGATTTGCAACTGCTTTCCAACAGCCTTAAATTCACGCATTCCAAAAGTTGTCCGGCTGGTATCAGCCATTTTCGAATTCTGATCAGACAAAATAGCGGTAAGTTTATAAGTTTCAGGATGAAATTCGTTCCAAAGCTTTGTGTCGCTTCCCATCGGATATTCCATGGTCAGGATATTTTCGCCGGCAACGAGTACAAAGTTGCTTGATTTACTATCGGGGGTTCCGGCACCGGATACCTTCAGTGTTAGTTCAACTTTGACAGGTCGTTCTGAAGGATTGACCACCTTTACCTTAGCTTTGAATCTTTTGTTCTGAATATCAGGATAAACCGAGATGTTGCGGATGTTTATCAGGGGCCTTACTTCAAGGTATAGCTGACCAATCATACCATTCCAGTTGGTTTGAGTGTGATCCGAAATGCTGTGTGAATTTACACCCGGATCGATCTCCTTTGTGCGGTTATCTATGCAAACTGTCAGGCGGTGCTTTCCGGGATTCAGTAATTTCGTCAAGTCATACTTGTGTGGTGTTCCAAGTGAATTTTGCATACCCGCCTCTTTTCCATCAACCCACAGCCGGCTTTCCCAATGGCACCGTTCAAGGAATAATCCGATAAACTGTTCCTTCCAATCTTCCGGAATGTTTACATCTTTCTGATACCACGCGGCACCTTTATAATATTTTAAAGGTTGCAGCCAGAATGGAATTTTGATGTTTCCCGGTTCACGGTATTTGGCATATTCCGGATTTTTAAAGAAAGAACTGTCTACGATTTGTCCGGTCCATGGGGTTGTCAGGGAAATGTCATCTCCTTTTCCGTTTGAAGTCAGTGATCCGGGTAAAGTAAGGGTGTCCAATAAGACCTGGTTGAACCACCCTTCAGTAATACCTTTGTCAGAAGGATCAAGTGCAAACTGCCACGTTCCGGCCAGGTCAATTTTCTTTTCAACCTTTTTGTTGCAAGCTATCAGGGTAATAAGCAATAGGATGCTTAATAATCCAACGTTTCTCATGGTTCGTCTAATTGGTTTGATGAATTCAAATAAGATCTATTTTATGGGTGTTATTCGTGCGACCCAGCCGCCTCCGGCAGCCAATTTCAGACTGAGAATTTCACCAGACTCGAAATCCTTTTTAATCAGTTTGTAATCAGTTGCATTCGTATTGGCATTTATACCGTCCGCAATGGCTTCGAGGTGATATTTCCCCGCTTTCAGAAAATCAGTTGGGATGTCCAATATTCGCTCATCATTGTTCGTGATGGCTCCAACAAACCAATCCTCACCTGACCTTCTGGCCAGGACCGTGTATTTGCTGATTTTTCCTTTCAGTAACCTGGTTTCGTTCCATTCAACGGGTATTTTAGCAAGAAAGTCGGTACATTCTGCTTCGCGGTAATAATCAGATGGTGAATCGGGTAGCATTTCCATAGGACTGCTCAATATGACAAACAAAGCCATCGCGTGCGCCCTAGTACCTTGTCCCATAGGACAATCGCCAATCGGACGGAAGTTGTCTTTGGTTGAATTGCGCATCGTGGCCGGAATGTAGTCCATCGGACCGGTAAACATCCGGATATAAGGTAAAAGATTGTGATGTTCAGGATTGTCCCAGTTTGTTCCGCCATTGTATTCAAATTCGATAAGGGCTTCCCGGGTGAGTACATTGGGATACTTGCGGCTCAATCCACTTGGTTTGTAGGCCCCATGAAAGTCAACCACCATCTTTTTCTCCGCTGCTTTGCTAGCTACTGCCTCATAAAATTCAACCATCTGCTGATCATCGCGATTCATAAAGTCCATTTTGATCCCCTTGATTCCCCATTTTTCAAACTGATCGAAAGCCGGATCCCATTGTTTCTGAAGCGAGTTCCAGATCACCCAAAGCATCACATCCACACCTTTCGTTTTGGCATAAGCAGTAATTTCTGCCATGTTTAATCCCGGAACTTCGTGCAGTAAATCATCTTTCGGACTCCAACCATCATCGAAAAGGAAATACCGGAACCCTTTTGCGGCGCAGAAATCGATAAAATATTTGGCTGTTTCGGTGTTAACCCCGGCTTTAAAATCAACTTTATAAATGCCATTTTTGCCCCACCAGTCGAACATCACCACTCCCGGTTTAATCCACGAAACATCTTTAACTTGGGTGGGCGACGCCAAAAGATAGACCATGTTGTTGTTTATCAGACCTTCTTCGTGATCAGTAATGGCAAAGAGCCGCCACGGATAAGTTCTGGTTCCTTTAACTTTAGCGATATAATCGGAAAGTTCGGCAATCTGCCCATGTCTGTAAATACTTCCTGTGTATGAAAGCTTACTGGGAAATGGGGGATTAGTAACGGTAAGTTCTGATCTCCCAGTACCATTTAACCACATTCCTGGATAATTGTACAAATCAGATTCGGTAATCATCACAAACAGTCCGTTTTGTTTTTGAACCAGGAAAGGGAGCGCGTTTAGTTTCCCTCCCTCCAATTCACTTATTTTCTTAAATTCGTAAGGTGATTCCCAGTCGAAGTTAAAGGATTTGGCAGGTTGAAAACGTGCTGAATCGCCTTCCTGAAATTGTATATTCAAGTTCTCCTTTAGAATAGTCAGGCTATCCTTTATTGAAGTTGAAATACGGTAGGCAAGACCTTCGTTAAACAGCCTGAAAGTAACTGAATGATTGGACTTAAAAGCGATATTAAGCTCGTTGAAGCAATTCTTATAAATCTCGCTTTTATCACGGATTTGAGGTTTAATCTCTTCATTCACAGAATTGAGACGGATCTTTTTTACCTGCAGATTTGAAAATAATTGATTGTTATTTGTTGTTTCGATTGAAATTCCGGAGAGGCTAAAAACAGTTCCATTTCCTTTCAACATTTTCACTGTAATCTCCTTGTTGATCTCAATTTCGGCTTTGAGTTTATTGTCCGGAGAATTGACCTGGTATTTTTGTGCTTTTCCAACTAAAACCAGGAATGAAAGCAAAATCACGATTGTAAATTTTCTCATAGGATGTTCTGTTAATGAGTTAATTTATTTTCAATTTCTTCTAGTGATTTCCCCTTGGTTTCAGGCAGTTTTTTCAGGATAAACAGGAAGCCGAAAAAGCATATGAATCCATATAGCCAGAAAGTTCCGCTTGCATTTAATAGTTTGTTCAGAATAGGGAAGGTGTAAGTGAGTACAAAACAGGCAATCCAAAGTGCTGTTGTCGAAATCGCCATTGCAGTACCCCGAATGCTATTGGGGAAAATCTCAGAAAGAACAACCCAGGTAATTGGTGCCAAAGTCATCGCGTAGGTGGCAATCGCGACCATAACAAGCACCAAAATCGCTAATCCTTTTAGTTCGAAATAGTAGCTTGAACCAAGCATGAAATAGATAACCGCCAACCCGATTGAACCAAGTAACATCAGTTTACGTCTTCCCCAGCTGTCGACCATACGCATCGCCAAAAATGTGAAAACCAGATTTACAGTTCCTGTAATCACAATATTAAAGAGCATATCGCCAACTGAATAACCGGCTGAAGTAAAAACTTCTTCGGCATAATTAAAGATTACATTGATGCCGCACCATTGCTGGAAAACAGCCAGAACAACTCCTAATATCAAAACAGGTCGTACTTTTTTGGATGATAATGCTTTCCAGTCGATCTTTGAACTGGTTCCATGTAAGGTTTCTGCAATATCTTTTTGTTCCTGAATGGCATATTGGGCGCCGCCAATCTTTTCCAGAATGGCTGCTGCCGACTTCCATTTCCCTGACTTCGCCAAAAAGCGTGGGCTTTCGGGAATGAAAAAGGAGAATATAAAGAACATCAGTGCTGGTACTGTTCCGGCCCAAAACATCCATCGCCAGCCTGTTTGTCCGTTCCATGATTGAAGGATCATTGAATCTGTAACACCTTCGGGAACCTTTTCGGCAATCAGGTAGTTGATGATCTGAGCCGTCAAAATACCGATCACTATGGTTAACTGATTGACAGAGACAAGTCGTCCACGCATTTGTGCCGGCGAAATTTCGGCAATATACATCGGAGAAACAGCGGATGCGAGCCCTATTCCCAATCCACCTATGAGCCTGAAGATGATGAAAAGCGTAAACTGGCTAGCAGCTCCGGTTCCCAGGGCAGCAATCGTGAACAATGCTGCTGCCGCGATCAGTGGCCGTTTGCGCCCGAAACGATCAGTCAGATAACCCGATACCATTGCACCGACAAGACAACCAATCAGCGCACTACTCATGGCCCAACCTTGGAGGTAAGGCGAGTTTGTTATGTCGAAAAACCGCTCGTAAAATGGTTTGGCACCGCCGATTACAACCCAGTCGTAACCGAATAAAAGTCCGCCCATGGCCGACACGAGTGTGATACCCAGAATAAATTGTTTGTTGAATTTAGTTTTATCCACGAGTTATTGAATTAGTTGAAGCAAAGATACATTCTTAGTTGGCATCCCGAAAATGAACAATTTTATGGATTATATCATCATTTTAAGGAATAATCTTTCATAAATATACGGAAATGAATATACGGTTAGTTGTTTATGAATTATCAAATGGTTCAGATAACTTTATATCCGACTGATATGTGCATTCTTGCCAGGGAGGTTCTTTTTTACCCTTCAATTTTTCAGTTTAGATTTGCGTTTTTGTAAAATTCGAATGTTATAGAATCGGGAAAGAACTTATCTTTATAAAAAAACAAATTATCTACTTATGAAATTTGGAGGAAGCGAAAACCTTGAAAATATAGATTTTAAATTGCCGGAAGATCATCCCGGAACAGGCAAAATTCTTCGGCAAAACGATGGTGGAAAGCCTTTGAATGTGTTTGTTGGTTGTGCAAAGTGGAACAAACAAGATCTTAAGAATTTCTATCCCAGGGGAACGAAGGATGAGTTGGCCTATTATTCCCAACAGTTTAATTCAATTGAGTTGAATGCCACGTTTTACAGAATGTTTGACCATGAGGTGATTACCAGTTGGGGGGAAAAAACTCCTGAAGGATTCAGATTCTTCCCTAAAGTAAATCAGTCGATCAGCCATATCAAACGATTGAATGAAGTGCAACCGCTTGTTGAAGAATATTGCGATGGGATCAGCAACTTTGGGGAAAAGTTGGGAATGGCATTTTTGCAGATGAACAACAATTTTGGTTATAAAAACTACGATCGACTGGTCCGTTTCGTTGAAAACTTTCCAAAAGCGATTCCTCTGGCCATTGAGTTGCGCAATACCAAATGGTTTAACGATGAAGTCATTGCATTAGAAATCTATGAGTTATTCGAAAAGCATCGAATCACCAACGTACTGGTTGATACGGCCGGGAGGCGCGATCTGTTGCACATGCGGCTAACAACTCCTTATTTATTTATGCGATTCGTTGGTGCCAATGATCCTCAAAGTGACCGCAAACGGTTAGACGACTGGATCACCCGGCTTAAGATCTGGATTGATATGGGTCTTCGGGATATTTACTTTTTTGTGCATCAAAATATTGAGAAGGAATCGCCTTTACTTTCGGCCTATTTTATTGAAAAGGTGAACAAGGAATTTGGTTTGACCCTTCCTCTTCCAAAGTTGCTTTAACCTGAGGAGTGTAAAGTATTTCGAAGGCTAATGCTAAATTGCAATAAGAGAGATCGCTATCATTAGAATCGAAACAACATAATAGGTTAATATCTTCTTGTGCTTTTCTTTATCAGACAGACTTTGGTTGGTAAGTATTAATCCAAGATTGGCTATAAAAAGGGCAAATAACATTAGTACGATATGCTCAATTGGCCAAAATCGGTTGGAGGCCATTTTAAGTGCTCCCTCCGCGTTTGAAAAATTATCGTCGACTGTTGAATTGTGGTTCGAAAAAAGAATCAGCCCGAAAATCAGTTGCAAATAGAGATTGATGATGAATCCATAAGATAAGAACTTGTCTAATCCGGTATAGGCGTGGTTCTTTATTATCCCTCGTATAGAACGAATTATAAGCCATACAGCGAAGATCAGGAAGGCCCCGCTTATAACTGTATGTACATGTTTAATCATAGAATAGCTGTCAACAATTTCAAGATTCAGGATCATACATGATCAATTATTTAGCAATGAGTTAAGATATTGATAGCCGTCATTTATCTCTTTAGTTCCGCCTCCAATTTGTTTGTTTTACCCAGTCGACAACCAACCGGGCATTCTCAAATGGGATTCCTGGTATGAAACCGTGTCCCAGGTTGAAGATCCAGTTCTGATTTTTGGATCCAAAAGAAACATATTTCTCAAGTGTTTCAAGAATTGTCGCTTTATCAGCCAGTAAAAGTCGTGGGTCAAGATTGCCCTGGATTCCAATTTCGGGATGAACCAATTTCCGCGCTTCTTCAATAGGTGTTTGCCAATCGATGCTTAAGAAATTGGTGTCTTCAGGTTTGATCTGTGAAATTCCTGTACCTAAGCCTTTTGGAAGGAAAATTACCGGACAGCCGGTCTGCATCACGGCAGATGAGATTTTCCGCACATAAGGCATTATCATTTCGAAATACAGATCGGACGGGATCAATCCGGCATGCGTCTCGAAAATCTGAAAGGCAGAAACGCCATGTTTCACCTGATTCTGTGCATATTCTATTGACAATTCCGTGATCAGATTCAATAGTTTATGCGCCAAATCCTTGTTCTTATATAATAGCGCAACGGCTTCAGGAAAAGTATGATTCGAACTCAACCCCTGGACCATATAACAAAGTGTCGTAAAGGGCGCTCCGCAAAATCCGATCAAAGGAGTGCCGGATGGTTTCGTCCGTTGAACTTCATCAATTGCCTTGTAAATGTATTCTAGTTTAGACGCATCGGGGTTTAGAATACTTACCGGATCACTTAAATCTTTCAGCGCCTTTTCAAACCGCGGACCAGAATCTGTAAATTCCAGCTTCATGCCTAATGCAGATGGTATTACCAGGATATCCGAGAACAAAATGGCGGCATCGACTCCCAGGTCATATACCGGAAGTAAAGTTACTTTGGCAGCCAGTTGAGGTGATTGCATCAATTCACTAAAACTGTACTGTTCACGCAATTTCAGGTAACTGGGCAATACACGACCCGCCTGACGCATAAACCAAACAGGTGGACGTTCGGTTTTTACGCCATTCAAAGTCTTTATAAATATTGAGTCGGACATAAAAATAGTAAATGAAATTCTTATTTAAGTTGAATTAAAGCCTTCAAATTTGCCTCGATAATAGTGTCAATGTCCTTATCCGTATGGGCATACGATACGAACAAGCTCTCGAACTGAGAAGGGGCAATGTAAATTCCGCTTTCAAGTGTCATCTTGAAGTAATTGGCATACTTGCCAGCGTCTGACTTCATTGCCTCATCCAACGAAGTTACCTGCTTTTCATTGGTGAAAAACAGCGTCATCATCGAACCTACACGGTTAATCACTCCTTTTACACCGGTCTTTGCAAGATTATCCCGCAATCCGGATTCGAGCTTTGCAGCTTTTCTTTCCAGTTCAGAATAAAAATCGGGCGTTTCGTTGATTAACGTCAACATCGCAATACCGGCTGCCATCGCTAACGGATTGCCGGATAAGGTGCCCGCCTGGTAAACTGGTCCGATCGGTGCAAGCATATCCATGATATCTTTACGACCACCATAAGCACCAACGGGAAGTCCGCCACCAATGATTTTTCCCAAGGTTGTCAGGTCAGGAATCACACCAAAATATTCCTGCGCTCCGCCTTTTGCCAGCCTGAAACCGGTAATTACCTCATCAAAAATTAAGAGCGCCCCAAATTCTTTGGTGATGTCTCTTAGTCCCTGGAGAAATTCTTTCGTTGGGGCAACAACTCCCATGTTTCCTGCAACAGGTTCCACGATAATTGCGGCTATTTCATTCCCTTTTTCCCAAAACAGAGATCTGACCGAATCGAGGTTATTATATTCTGCAATAAAGGTATCGTGTGCTGTTCCAATAGTAACTCCCGGACTATCAGGAAGTCCAAGGGTGATGGCTCCTGATCCGGCATGGATCAGAAAACTATCGCCATGACCATGATAATTGCCGGCGAACTTAACCAACCCATCGCGTTTTGTATAACCTCGGGCAAGGCGAACAGCGCTCATGGTAGCTTCGGTACCTGAATTAACCATGCGTACCTTTTCGATAGAAGGAACCATTTTAACAATCAGTTCTGCCATCAACGTTTCGTAATCGGTAGGTGCACCGTAACTGGTCCCTTTTTGTGCTGCTTCATTTATTGCCGCAAGAATAGCCTCATGGGCGTGACCGAAAATTAATGGTCCCCAGGAAGCAAGGAAGTCAATATATTGATTTCCATCAATATCGGTAATGACAGTTCCTTTTGCCTTTTTAATGAATACTGGATTAAGATGGACGCTTTTAAAAGCCCTAACCGGGGAGTTTACCCCCCCCGGAATTGACTCCTGAGCCCGTTTAAAAGCATCTATACTTTTTGTGAATTGCATTCTATTGTTTTTTTAATGAATTGATCAATATTTTCCGTTCAGGATATTTGCTGCTTCAACGGCATGATAGGTAATGATAATATCGGCACCGGCCCGTTTGATGGAAGTCAATATTTCCATCATCACCCTTGGTCCGTCAATCCACCCTTTTTCGGCGGCTGCCTTTAACATGGAGAATTCGCCACTTACATTGTACGCAGCCACAGGCATATTGAATTCATTTTTAACACGATAAATCACATCGAGGTAACTAAGTGCCGGCTTCACCATTACAATATCCGCCCCTTCTGCAATATCCTGCGCAACTTCCCGAATTGCTTCATTGGAATTCGCAGGATTCATCTGATAGGTTGCCCGGTTGCCAAATTTAGGTGCGCTTTCTGCTGCTTCTCTGAATGGACCATAAAAACCCGAAGCATATTTTGCAGAATATGCCATGATTGGAATTTTCTCGAAACCATTGGCATCCAACTGTGCCCGGATCACACCAACACGTCCATCCATCATATCGCTTGGGGCAATCATGTCGGCGCCTGCTTCAGCAAGCGAAACAGATTGTTTAGCCAAGGTGATCAGTGTTGAATCATTGTCAACATCGCCATCGATAATTGTTCCGCAGTGACCGTGGGTTGTATATTCGCAATTGCAGACATCTGCTATCACATATAGATCTTTTAACTCCTTCTTAATGGCGCGGATGGCTTGTTGTACGATTCCATTGTGCTCGCAGGCTACACTTCCGTCTTCGTCTTTGTGGGCGGGGATTCCGAAAAGTAATACTGATTTTACACCAGCCGCATATATTGTCTTACATTCTTCAACCAAAAGTTCAACAGAAAGTTGGTAATTGCCAGGCATTGAATTAATGTGATTTTTTACATTGGTACCTGAACAAACGAAAAGCGGCATCACAAAATCATCAGCTGATAGTTTTGTTTCTGTAACCATTTGTCTTAAAACGCTGTTGTATCTTAATCTTCTTAATCTTGTAACTGGAAATGTCATGACTTTTGTTTTTAATTGATTATAATTGATAATATTCAATAATTGCATCTCTAAGCCCTTCTGCATTCGATTTTTTGGCAGTAATTAAGGGTTCAAACCCTGCTTTCTGAATGGCCCTTGAAGTGGTTGTTCCAATACTTGCCATTTTCAACTTTTCAATCTGATCCGGATTGAAATAGGAACAGAAATTGGTAAATGTTGAAGGACTTGTAAAAATGATCAGATCGTAAAGTCCGTTTTTTATAATTTCAACGATTTCAGGATCACCATAAGCGGGCTTAACCGTTTGATAAACATTGATCCTGTTGACAGTGTTTTCAATTGATAACCGGTTGGACAACGTATTATCTGCGAGGTTCCCCAACGCTAGGAGAATATTCAGATTTTCAGGTTGATATTTTTTATAAAACTGGATCAGAAGTTCATCTGACGTATTTTCGTCGCAAATAAGTGTTGGCGTGTAGCCATAGTATTCGAGTTCCAGTCCGGTTTTATAACCAATAACAGCCAGATGAACGGTTTTCGGCAATTCTGTATTTCCCTTCACATCAATTAAATGCCTGAAGAAATTGACAACCCCGTTTTTACTGGTGAAAAATATCCAGTCAAATTGTTCCAGGCGATTCAGTTGTTCAATCATCCCGGTATCCAATTTGGAAGGAGCGATCTCAATCATCGGTAGCGAAAGCAATTTCGCGCCACAGGCTTTAAGAATATCCGGCAACGAATCCCCGGGTTCAATGGCTCTTGTAGATATGATAACCTTATCTTTTAAGGAGACATCCGACTGCGCGAATACGATGTTTTCATCACGAATGGCTTTTAAAATTTCGCCTCCGCCACGATTGTGCAAACTTTTAGCCAGCTTCATCGAAACGTAAACAGCCTGACTGATATTTCCTTCTGCCGAGTCTTTGATATATTGTGTTCCGTCGATGCTCGAGATAAATCCTGTTATATGAAATGTGTCGCCATCAAAACGGGTGTAACTCCCCACCGGTATCTGGCATCCGCCTTCGAGCGTGCGCAGAAATGCCCTTTCGGCATCGGTCGCGATTAAGGTCTTTTCATCATTGATCTTCGAAATAATCTCTTCGGTAACCGGATCGTTCTCCCTGATTTCAATCACAATAGCTCCCTGGCTACAGGCTGGAATCATCAATTCAGGTTCGAAAAGGTCTGAAATGTATTCGCCCATTTCAAGTCGTTGCAAACCGGCCGCCGCCATTATCATCACATCACAGTATCCTTCCTCCATTTTCCGGATACGGGTATTCACATTTCCACGTATTTCAATGATTTTGAAATCCTTATTTATTCTGAGTAGCTGTGCTTTTCTTCGCAGACTCGAGGTGGCAATCACATCGTTAGAGGTAAGATCTGCAATTTTCCGGCCGTTGGTGCTGATAAGTGCATCGCGAATCTCACCACGTTTTAAAACAGCCCCCAATTTGGCTCCTTCCGGGAAAACGGTTGGTAAATCTTTCAGGCTATGAACGGCCATGTCGATTTCATGATTGAAGAGGGCTTCTTCTATCTCTTTGGTAAAAAGCCCTTTGTCTCCAATTCTTGATAATGCAATATCAAGAATCTTATCCCCTTTTGTTTTAATGATTTCGATCGTGAATTCGGTGTCAGGGTAGTGCGCCTGAAGTTCGTCTTTTACCCGATATGCCTGATATAATGCTAATTTACTTCCTCTTGTTCCGATTCGTATGGTATTCTTCGCCATTAGTTGAGATCAAATAATTTATTTACCATCGTAATGTACTCCTGTTTCTGACCGTTATTCGTGACAGATTTTACATTTTCGATCATTAAACCAATAAACTTTTTGGTAATCAATTCTCCGTAAATAGTGGCATTTTCATGGTCAATTTCCTTTTTGTTTTTTAAACCATCAAGCATGGCTTTGTTAACTTCCTGAAACTGACTTGTTATATTTTGAAAAGTGGGCGCTAAAACGTGTATCGCGTGCCATTTTGAAAATTCCGAGACTGATTCTTCAATGATAAACTCTGCATGACAGATTTCCCCTTTTCTCATGTCCAAGTTATCTCCGATTACTTCATTTAAAGCATCAATGTCATAAACATGAACGTTTTCGATGTCGCCAACTTCCTTTGAAACATTTCTGGGTACTGAAAGATCAATAAATAGCAAGGGCTCATTGTTGCGTTCTGCCATTGCCTTCCTGACCATCTCTTCTGTGAACAACGCATTCTTTGAAGCTGTTGAGCTTATTACGATATCATTATTAACGAGAAGTTCGCCTAACTGTTCGAAATTGCCAACTTTACAATGGTATTTGTCAGCCAGTTCACATGCTTTCTCCTGGGTACGGTTAACTACTGTAAATTGATTGCACTCTTTTTTAATAAGGTTTAAAAGGGTGAGTTCGCTGGTTTGTCCCGCACCAACCAACAAAACAGAATGGGAACTTAAATTCTGAAGTTTCTTTCCGGCAAGTTCTACACCTGCATAGCTGATTGAAACGGCTCCTTTGTTAAGCGCTGTATCTGTGCGAACCTGTTTCCCGGTTTTCAAAGCATCATTAAATAGTTTGAAAAGTACGGAGCTGCAGAGTTCATTTTGTTTGCTTATGTTGAAGGCATCTTTTATTTGTCCAACGATCTGGTATTCACCTAGAGCCATTGAGTCAAGCCCTGAAACAACGCGAAACAGGTGTTGTACGGCATCGTCATTTTTCTTCTGGTAGAAATGGATTTTTACAGCAGGCGCAACTTTGCGATTACTGATAAGGGTGTCGCCGATCAGATCAAAATCGGAAGCAAGGCTTTTGTCATCAAGTTCAAAGTAAATTTCCGTCCTGTTGCAGGTGGATACAACCACTGCACCATGGATTCCTTTTGCTTTGAGTTGCGGCACAAATCGCTTGATATCTTCTTCGCAAAACACAAAGCGTTCTCTTATCTCAATTGGTGCCGATTTATGATTTAATCCAAAAAGTCCTATCATTCTATTTTCCTTTCTTGATGAATAGATTGCAATACTAAAAATAGAATCTGAAGCAAATCTGAAGTAGCAAACAGAATTGGGGCAAAAGGTGGGTTTTTAATGAAGATGAATAGTTGTGTATACCGGTTGTATAGGAGGGAAAACGGTTATCGGGGAGAGATCCGATTTTCACGACAAATTGTAAAATGCTAATTTATAATTGGTAACGGCAAGTGGTGCAAAATCACAAAATGTTAAGGTAAAACAAAAGATGTGAAGCAATATTTTTTTCATTATTCAAATATTTAGTTATTTAGATTTGTTATTTATTACGGTTGCGCTTAAATAAATATCCACTTCAAAAACTGAAAATTGTCTCAGACACGACTGGAATGTAATGCTACTTAAAATCAACATGCATCACGTGCATTTCATTTTTATAGCTGTATCCAATTTTATAACCGTATAACGTACAAATCTTCTGAACGATGGCAAGTCCAAGTCCAAGTGATTCGGGCGAAGTAGAAGCTTTATGAAACCTTTTAAACAGCATTTCGGGATCCATTTGAAGGGGTGGTCCGGAATTGGCGATTTCAAAGCGGTTTTTTGAAAGTTCGAGGATCAGATCGCCTCCCGTGATATTGTGTCTGATCGCATTTTTTATTAAATTGACGAGTAGAATCTCAGCCAGATAGGGGTTTATCAGGATTGTAACTTCGTCATCAAAACGTTTGGTGATTTTGATTTTCTTTGATAGGATCAGATCTTCAAGGCTTTCGAGTTGATGATTGATCATGATGGCAGGATTGACAGGATTTGATTCGGGAAATTGCCTGTTTTCAATCTTCGCCAGCAGAATCAGCGTTTTGTTGAGCCTCGACAACCTGTTTGAAGCCTCATAAGCATCGGCCACAATTTTGTATTGCTTTTCCTTCATGTCGCCCCATTGCAGCAGCAACTCCATTTTTGAATTAATAATGGCCAACGGGGTTTGAATCTCATGCGACGCATTTTCGATGTATTCCTTCAGGTTCAGGTAATCATTTTTAATTCGTTCCGTCATTGTAAGTAATACCCTGTTCAGGTCGGCGAACTCTTTAATATCAGAGTGTTTCAGCGAAAAAGCCTCAAAGGAATTAACATCGTAGTTATTGATCTTATCAATGCTGTCGTAGAAAACTTTCCAGTCCTGCCGGGAGGAATGCCGGTTGGCGATCAGTAGCGTGATAATAATAATGATAATTAAAAGGTTCATCATCATTACGATGCGAACAATCAGCCGGTCGGTTTCTTCGAGCGGTTTAAATATCTGAATAAAATAAGATTGGTCGCCGATCACTTTTACGAATCCAAGCTGACGGTAGATGGCGTACTTATTTTCATCAGGATTGAAAATCAACGTGTCTGAAAAACTGATCAATGGCCGGGGTTTATTCAGCAGGGTGATCAATACCTTTTCGCTCAGATTAACAGTTGGATTGGTTGTTGAATGAGCCGAGTCCAGCTCTTTAGTGATGCTCTTCTTCCGCTTTTCAAGCTCGAGGTTAATATTCTGATCGACCTGCTCACGAAGAACATAGTAAAATGCGACCATCCCAAATAAGAAAATAAAGAGGGAGATGGACAATAAATTAAGGGTGATTTTGTTTAAAAGTCTCAATTCGATTCAAATTTGTATCCTAATCCATAAATTGTTTTAATATAATCTTCGCACCCTTCCTTGAGTAATTTTCTCCGGAGGTTTTTGATGTGCGTATAGATAAAATCGTACGAATCTGCAAGATCCATATAGTCGCCCCACAGGTACTCAGCAAGCCCCGATTTCGTAATTACCTTGTTTTTGTTCGAAATAAAAAATAACAGAAGTTCGTATTCCTTTTTCGTCAATGTTATCTCCTGGTCATTTACAAATGCCTTGTGTTCGTCCGGAATCAGTTTTATCTCATTCATGATGATCTGATTGCTTCCACCGTAACTAACCCGACGGTTGATAGATTTTAAATGAGCATTGAGTTCGGCCAGGTGAAACGGTTTTGTCAGGTAATTGTCGGCTCCAATTTCAAGCCCCTCAATCCGGTTTTCGAGTGAATTAAGTGCCGAAATAATGATGACTCCCATCAAAATCGATTTCTTTTTAATAAACCGTATCAGGTCAAGCCCGTTTCCGTCCGGTAAATTAATATCCACAACGATACAATCATACTGGTATAACCCAATCTTATCGATTGCATCAAAATAATTGTAAATCGCTTCACAGTTATGCCCCTCTTCGTCAAGGTATTCAACCATCGAATCGGACAGCGCCTTTTCATCCTCCACAATCAGGATCTTCATATCTAAACTTCAGTCATTTTATTAATTGTACAACAAAGCCACCACGTTCTTGTTCCCGGAACTTTGAAAATGTGAATATAGCAATTTTTAAATGTGTAACATTTTTCATTCTGAATATATTAGTTTTGCGGTAGAACTAACAGAACTGCATTGAAAGATCTTTTGTTGATAGAAGGACTCGGACGGAGGGACAAAGTAATATTCGATCATATTTTCAATTATTACTACTCCTCGCTTTGTGCTTTTGCCATGCAATACCTGCACGATAGGGATGCCGTTGAAGATCTTGTGCAGGATTTTTTTGTTACAGTCTGGCTGGAAGCTCCGAGAATGCAAGTCGCTACCTCTTTGAAATCGTACCTCTTTGCCGGCGTCAAAAATCGTTGTCTCGATTTCCGGAAACACCACAAAGTCACCGAAAAATACAAAGCATTTATACTCTTCAACGCTGAAAATGAAGACAATTCGTTCGAACACTATTTTGCCGAATCCGAATTGAGGCAGGCCATTGAAAAGAGCATGACAAAACTTCCCCCACGTTGTCGCGAAATCTTTGAATTAAGCCGCCTCAATAATTTGTCGAATCAGGAAATTTCGGATAAACTGGGAATTTCAAAACGTACGGTTGAGTTACAAATCAGTAATTCACTGAAAATCCTCCGGGAAGAGCTTGTCGAATTTCTTCCAATGTGGTTGATTGTATGGTTGATCGGATAATTAGGAGGGAGTGAAGGGGAGAAAAAGAGACGGAGCGGCCCTTGAAGAGGTTGCAAATCCTTCAAGCGGTTATTATTGAGAATGGAGAGATGGACCGAAGGATTCAGAACTGAATATTTGAAAACGAGGCAATTGACTTCGGAACTTCATTTCTGCAATTTATCCCTGTTGCGAAGGCTATTTCCCAACTTCTAACTACAATTTAATAATATTTAATTTCCGCATATGTGTGCCAATGTCTTTAGTCGTCTTAATAGAGAACAGACCTAATGCGCACCGCATTTATCCAATTATGAGTTTTTAAAGAATGGAGATTAGTAAAAATAGAATAGAAGAGTTATTGCCCGGGTATTTATCAGGTGACGTGTCTGATAAAGACCGGGTAATGATGAATGATTGGAGAAGTGAATCGCCCGAAAATGAAGTGATCTATCTCGAAAGTCTGAAAGCATGGGAAGCAATGATCCTGCTGAGTGAAATGGAGCAATTCAACTCCTTTGAAGCCCTGAGAAAAGTCAATGCAAAAATATCACTGCCACAGTCGGCTAAATGGTGGATCAAACTTCAGCGGGTAGCCGCCATATTAATGCTCCCTCTACTTCTACATTCTGGTTACCTGACGATCCAAAATCATGCAAGAAACAATCCGCAAGAGCAGGTGATGATGCAAACGATCTCCTCCCGGCAAGGGATGGTCACGCAATTTTCCCTTGCCGATGGGACAAAGGTCTGGTTAAATTCAGGTTCTCAACTGCAATTTCCCAGTCGTTTCAATGGTGGCAAACGGGAAGTAATGTTGAAAGGTGAAGCCTTTTTCGAGGTCACCAGAAATGAAAAACAGCCTTTCCGGGTAAATGCGAACGAATTGAAAGTTGAGGTACTGGGGACCTCTTTTAATGTTGTCAGTTTTGATGACGATACCCAGTCAGAGGTTGTATTGGTTACAGGAAAAGTGGCGCTCTCTTCCGAAAACGGTCACATTAATAAAGAGTATGGTACGATGCATTCCGGACAAAGGGCTATTTATGAAAAAGAGAATCATGAAGTCATTACACAGGAGGTTGATGTAGAAAAGTATATTGCATGGCGTGAAGGGAACCTGATTTTCAGGGACGATTCAATGGAAGATGTGGTCAAAAGACTAAGCCGTTGGTTTAATGTTGAGATTATGATTAATGATCCTGAAATAAAAAATTACATCTATAAGGCTTCCTTCCGAAACGAAAACCTGGTACAGGTATTGAATTTATTGAAACTATCTGCTCCCATTGACTATCGGATTACTGATCGGAAAGAGCTAGCAAATGGAGATTTCACAAAACAAAAAGTTTACCTGATGAAGAAGAAAAGTTAAAAAATATCGGGGAAGATGTTAGCCACATCCGCCCCGACACGTACTGGCAATCTTTTTTCGACGAAAGATTACCTGGATAAATAGTAATAACTAAAATCATTTCAAAAGTATGAAAAAAATTTATCATTTAATGCGGGGATGTGAGAAAAACGTCCATCTCCGAAAAACCTGGATGATTATGAAGCTTACGACGTTTCTGTTCTTCATGGCTATCACGCAGATGGTAGCTTCCGAAGCGTATTCCCAAACGACTAAAATGACCCTACAACTTAAAGGTGTTGCGGTTAAGCAGGTGCTGGATAAGATCGAAGATAACAGTGAGTTCTTCTTTCTTTACAATAGCAAACTGGTAGATGTTAACCGTAAAGTAAATGTAGATGCAAAAGATCAACAAATTGATGAGATTCTGAACAACCTGTTCCAGGAAACCGGCGTGGTTTATACGGTGGTTGATCGCCAGATTGTGCTGACCAACAAATCCGATCAGGCTGGGTTTATCAGTCAAAGCAGTCAGCAACAGGGCAAAAAGGTATCGGGCAAAGTGGTCGATCAGGCAGGAGTACCAATTCCTGGTGCTGCAATTATCGTAAAAGGAACTACAATTGGTATTACGTCTGACAATGATGGTAATTTCTCTTTATCATTACCTTCAGATGTCACATCTCTTATCTTCTCATTTGTAGGAATGAAATCGCAGGAAGTTGCAGTAGGTACCAAAACTACAATTAATGTAATCCTGGAGGATGAAACAATGAGTATTGATCAAGTTGTAGTAATTGGTTATGGAACACAAAAGAAGAAAGATTTGTCAGGATCTGTAGCTTCAGTAAAGGCGGATCAGATTAAAAATATACCAGTAACTACAACAGAACAGGCACTGATTGGTCGTGCTGCTGGTGTGCAGGTTGTTCAGGGAGGCGCACCTGGTGATGGTGCGACTGTACGTATCCGAGGAATTAGTACCACAGGTAATAATGATCCATTATGGGTTGTGGATGGTTTGTCAATTGGAGGTGCATACAATATAAATCCAAGCGACATTGAGACAATTGACATTCTTAAAGATGCTTCCGCAGCTGCTATTTATGGTTCACGAGCAGCCAACGGTGTAATCATCGTTACAACTAAGCGTGGTAAAGAAGGAAAAACCAGCGTCGAGTTTGATTCCTATTATGGACAACAACAAGCGTGGAAACAACTCGACGTACTTAATGGTCCTGAATTTGCAACTCTTGCCAATGAAGCGTATTCCAATTCAGCTCTTCCGCTTAACCCTCTTTGGGCAAATCCGGCTTCGCTATCCACAACCAACTGGCAGAATCAAATTTTTCAAAAAGGTGCCCTTCAAAACTACAACCTTAGCATTTCGGGCGGAACTCAAAAACTAAAAGCGGCACTCAGTCTTAACTATAATAATACAGAAGGTACTGTTATTACTTCAAAGTTTGAAAGGTACTCTGTTCGACTAAATACCGATTATGAAGTTAGCAAACGACTGAGGTTTGGTAGCAACTTGCAATTTAGTCGAAATTCGACAGTTGGGATATCAACAAATGATATGAGTAATGGTTTAATCAACATTGCTGTTCAGATGCAACCTGACCAACCTTTATATAATCAGGATGGTAGTGACAATGTACTTTTATGGTCGCAAACTGGCATTTATAATCCATGGCAAGTTTCCAATCCGGTTGTTAGGGCGCATTCTGTAAATAATAAGAATTTCGGACAGCGTTTTATGAGTTCGTTTTTTGCTGAATTGGAAATTATTGATGGATTGAAATTTAAATCAACTATTGGCGTGAATGTCACAAATGGCAGCACCCGAAATTTCACACCCTTGTATGTGACAATTCCTGCTAATGTGCAGAATAATTCCTTCTCTTCTTTAAACTGGTCTATGGATGAAGGTCTCTCTTATTCAGCCACCAACACATTAACTTATGCCAAAATCCTTGGGGGCAAGCATAATTTCACTGCATTAATTGGATCAGAAGCAATTACAGGTAAAAGTTTTTACATGAGTACAAGTGCTCAAAACACGCCAAGTAATGAAATGCAAGTATTAGATGCTGCTTTAATTAGTAAAGGAATGGGTAGCGGAAATGAGAATGCGTTTGTATCTTATTTTGGAAGAATAAATTACATTTATAATGAAAAATATATTCTACAGTTTAATGCAAGAGCAGACGGATCTTATAAATTCGATCCAGAACATCGTTGGGGATATTTTCCATCTGGATCTGTTGCATGGAGAATGACAAACGAGGAATTTATGAAGCCACTTACTTTCCTAAGTGATTTTAAGTTGAGAGCAAGTTACGGAGCATCAGGAAACCAAAATAGTGTGAGTGATTTTGCTTATATGTCGAGATATCGAATGCACGAAATAGGTTATTCCTTAGGTACTGGAGAACAAGCTAAAGCGCCAGCAGTTGTATTGTCCAATATGGGAAACCCTAATTTAAAATGGGAAACTCAGGTAATGACAGATGTTGGTTTCGATGCAAGTTTGTGGAATAATTCTGTTTCCATTGTATTCGACTACTATGACAAAACTACAGACGGTTTATTGGTGCCGATTCCTGTACCTTCAACGCTGGGCGCTCCAGGTAATATATTGGTTCAAAATGCCGGGAAAATTAAAAATAGTGGATTGGAACTCGCGTTAAATTATAATGGGAGTATGGGAGAGTTCAAATACGGTGTCGGTGCCAATATTACAACTGTAAACAATGAAGTGCTATCACTGGGCGCAGGACAACCCATCATGAATAATATAAACCTTGTAGGTGGAAATGCAATTAATACCAGAACAGAGGTTGGGCATTCAATTGGTGAATATTACGGATACATAACCGATGGAATTTACCAAAAAACTTCTGATATTCTTCCAAGCGAAATTGCCAATGGCGCAAAACCTGGTGATAGGAAATATTTGGATATTAATAAAGATGGGATTATTGATGCTAATGACAGGACTTTTATAGGATCGCCAATCCCTAAATTCTTCTATGGTTTTAATCTGAATGCCTCCTATAAAGCATTTGATTTTACAATGCTTTTGCAGGGACAACAGGGGAATAAAAATCTCAATGTATTGAAAGGTCAGCTTTATAATATTCGTAATTTTAATGGATCAGGTGTAGGAAACGTTTCAAGAGATCTTTTAAATAGCTGGAGAGGTGAAGGAACAAGCAATACCCTTACAAGTATAACTTACAATCCTTATTGGACAAATTACGCAGGTTCTGATTTTTATGTTGAGGACGGAAGTTTTTTCCGTTGCCGCAGTTTACAGATTGGTTATACACTACCTGCGTCTTTAGTAAACCGTCTCAAACTTGGTAGTGTGCGAATCTATGCCAATGCACAAAATCTGTTCACAATCACCAAGTATAGTGGATTTGATCCTGAAATAAGCAATAATAATGCATTAAGTACAGGCGTTGACCAAGGTCAATATCCTGTTGCCAAATCGTTCACCTTAGGAGTTAATTTAAAGTTCTAAACTCAAAAAAAATTGTTATGAGAAAAGATAAGATCATTGGGCTCATCATTGCCCTGTTTTTGGTAAGCGCATGTTCTAAGGATTTTATGGATAAAAAACCTTTAGGAGAATTGGCAGATAACGCATTCTGGCAAACCTCCACCGACTTGGGAAACGCTGTTAATGGGATTTATTTACCCTTTTCAACCGGTGATAATGTTGGAGAGTATTGGTTATCAGTTGCAAATTTGCCAGTTGGTGATATGCAGCCTACTGAAAATGCAGAAAAAATACAACTTGGAGATTTAGATTTTAAAGCCACAAATGCGTATATAAACTCTATCTGGTTTTCATGTTACGATGGTATTTCAAGAGCAAATCAAACCATCAATCGATCGCGGGCAATGAATATTGATGCCACTTTCAAAAACCAGAAAATTGGGGAAGCTAAATTTTTAAGGGGTTTTTATTATTTGTTACTTGTTCGCGCTTATGGAGATGTGCCACTTATCGTAGAAGAACAAACGCCACTTTCTGATCCATATCCAAAACGTAATTTGAAAGCAGATGTTTTGACTCAAATGGTAAAAGATTTTTCAGAAGCTGCTTCAACTTTGCCTGCTAAATGGGACAATGCAAATATTGGACGGGCTACTAAAGGATCTGCACTTGGGTATTTAGCACTCACAAACTTATATCAGGAGAAATGGGCTGATGCCATTACCAATACCGAAGCGTTATTTGCTTTGAACCAGTATGCTTTGCTTGCCAAATATAGCGATGTTTATAAGTATGGTAACGAGAACACAACAGAGTCGCTTTTTGAAGCTCAATTTCGTGATGTAATGACTGGGTGGGTTGGTAATCGTGGCCACCTTTTACAAACACTTACATCACCACGAGGAATTGGGTTAGAGTTTATTGCATGGGGAGGTTGGGGTGTTTTTATTCCTTCTCAAAAAGTACTAACTGCTTTTGAAATTGACGATTCCCGCCGTGGGCAAATTCTTTCCGATGGTCAGACTTTTACATTTATGCCCGGGAATGTTTTCACGATGAAACAAAGTCTGACATTGACCGGTCTGGCGCTTGACAAATATTGGTATGGTATTCTTCCATCTGGTAACGATCATGCGCCTACTAATATTATTATGTTGAAATATTCTGAGGCATTGCTAAATTATGCTGAGGCACTGGCTCGTGCAAATAAGATACCTGCAGCTTACGTTGAGATTAACAAAATTAGAACGAGAGCAGGATTGCCAAATAAAATTGCCACTGCTTCAATCGAAGCATGTATTACTGACATTAATATAGAACGAAGGGTTGAAAATCTATTTGAACAAAATTTTTGGTTCGATTTAACCAGAACAAAACAAGCTGCCAAATTTGTTCTCGACAATTATGGCAAGACGCTTGCGGATAATAAATATTTGTTTCCGTTACCACAAAACGAATTGGCAAATAATCTGTCACTGGTTCAAAATCCAGGTTATTAAACAAATTTATTATAAGAAAATGATTAATAAAGACCTGCCAGATTTTCAAATATTTGGTAGGTCTTTCACATAATTGCCCTTCCATTTTTATTCAATAAAGACAGTATTACAAATCACAAAGAATCCATTATTTTGATATATAAATATTTAGTATGAACTCATTTCTGTTGACAATATCATTTCTAATGTGTTTTACCCTAATCTCGAATTCCCACCAAAAGCCCTGGATCGATTTCAATCGTAACGGTAAAATGGATATCTACGAAAATCCGGATGCTCAGATCGATCAGCGGGTAAATGATTTGCTTGCACGCATGACCATTGAGGAAAAAATGCAGATTTTGCGTGAAGGAGCTCCGGCCATTCCGAGGTTGGGAGTTGCCAAGTACGATCATGGAAATGAAGCTTTGCACGGAGTCGTTCGTCCCGGGAAATTTACCGTTTTCCCGCAGGCCATAGGTTTGGCGGCAAGCTGGAATCCTGAATTGATAAATAAGGTTTCAACTGCAATTTCGGATGAGGCTCGTGCCAAATGGAACGAACTCGATCAGGGGAAAAATCAATTGGAGAAGTACAGCGATGTGTTGGCATTCTGGTCGCCAACGGTGAATATGGCGCGCGATCCACGTTGGGGACGTACCCCTGAAACTTATGGAGAAGATCCTTTTCTTACTTCACGTATTGGTGTAGCTTTTGTCAAGGGTTTGCAAGGGGATGATTCCCGATATCTGAAAATAGTTTCAACACCCAAACATTTTGTTGCAAACAACGAAGAGCACAACCGCTTTGAGTGCAAAGTAAACGTGTCGGAAAGGGCATTGCGCTCCTATTATTTGCCGGCTTTTAAAGCCCTGATTACCGAAGGAAAAGCTCAATCAATCATGAGTGCTTATCCTGCCATTAATGGTGTACCCTGTACCGCGAACAAGTGGCTGCTAACGGACATCCTCCGCAATGAATGGGGTTTTAACGGATATGTGGTATCCGATTGCGGCGCGGTTGGAAATGTATATTCTCCGCATAATTATACGCCAACCCGCGAAGATGCTGCTGCGATGTCCCTCAAAGCCGGACTCGACCTGGAATGTGCAGGATATTGCAACGATTGCTATATGTACCGGGATTTCCTTCCGAAAGCATACAACATGGGCAAAGTCACCGAAAGCGAAATAAATACAGCTGCTTTTCGCGTTTTACGTGCCCGGTTTAAACTTGGTTTGTTTGATGATCCAACGTTGAATCCATACACTAAAATCTCACCAAAAGTTATCGGAAGTAAAGAACATCAGCAACTGGCATTTGAAACTGCACGTCAATCAATCGTTTTACTGAAAAACAGCAACCACCTTTTACCTCTTAACCGGAATAAGATAAAATCCATTGCAGTATTCGGAATCAATGCAGCTACCTGCGAATTTGGCGATTACAGCGGGACTCCGGTAAATGAGCCGGTTTCGCCACTTCAGGGCATTATAAATAAGGCCGGAAACAAGATTCAGGTTAAAACGCTGCCATGGATTGGGAAAATGACGCAGCAGGAAATCATACCGGCCGCTTTTTTCGTACATCAGGAAAACGGTAAACTCAAAAAAGGGTTAAAGGTTGAATATTTTGCAAATAGTTCACTTTCCGGAAAGCCTTCAGAATCAGTTACTGAAAACATTCTTTTCGATCCGGCAAACCAGCCTCCAAATTCTGTCGTTCCACCGGTTCCAATGTCGATTTGCTGGACCGGACTTCTACAACCCAAAATATCCGGTAAATATGCGTTTGAACCGAAAAAAATGGGTGAAATCAGACTGTACCTGGATGGAAAAATGTTGATTGACTCAAAAGACGAATTAACTACGGTCGATCTCGAAGCTGGGAAATCCTATTCAATAAAGGTGGAATATATCTGCACAAGCGGTTCATCGTTTTGCTCACTTTCGTGGAAAACACCCGATAAAAAAACATCAGATATGTATCG
>Ga0209540_10000379_pt1 | contig 43893 bp, 36 predicted proteins | sample BarGraIncu01121A_FD_184501 | JGI IMG/M metagenome (GOLD analysis project Ga0209540, IMG submission 184501) | Arctic peat soil microbial communities from Barrow, Alaska - Barrow Graham LP Incubations 011-21A (SPAdes) (version 2) | ecosystem: Environmental > Terrestrial > Soil > Wetlands > Peat... | reverse complement strand
ATTCACATAATTGACGGATGGTATTATTTCTATTGTGCATGGTGGAATATTGATGTCGGACTGCCAAAATATAGAGACAGAGACCGGAAATTTTTTCTATTCGCTCGTAAAATTTATACAGAAACAAATATAAAGAAGGCTATATTGCTTTATAGATTATAAAAAAAAGAGCGCTGCTTAATAAGTAACGCTCTTTTTTTATCATGCAAATGTTTACTGTTTCACAATGGAATTACCTGCCAGAGTAACTCCAGCCGTTCTTGCTAATGCTCTTACGTCAAGTGTTGCGGGTATCCAGTGTGTTAGATGCACCAACAAGGGCGAAAACGCAAAAAAAAGCCGGAAGCAATTGTTCCGGCTTATATAAAATTTAAATGCAGAGATTATTTCGGACAAACCTCTTGTCCGTTTACATAGACCACTTGTCCGTCTACAGAGATCGAGACGTTAGAAAACACAACATTCGTAATCGCTCCTGTCCAGTTGTCATTCGGACATTCTCCCGGAGTTGGCAAAGGTGTGGTGAGCGTAAAGTTTACTCTGCCATTCTTACCAGACCTGAATTCTCCTGTAGCAGAAACAGTTTCCGTTTTTATTTGTCCCGGAGCAACATTGCCACCCGCATTCGTGCAGGTCGTTGTGATGGTTGCAGTAGCGCTCAACGAAATAACAATAAGCTGGTTATTGCCAAGTCCGGCAATGGAACCTGTAGCTGTCAGGGTAAAACCGTTGTCAGTAATTGTTGGTCCTGATACAAAGTGAGGATTTTGCGCCATGACAGAACCTGCACCCATGATTGCTGCGAAAAAACAGCTTAGAATTAGTTTTTTCATTTTACTTTATTTTAATTTTACATTGTGAAAAAATTTTCACGGAACAAAGGTGAGCCCTTTAATTCCGGAAAGTGTTATACTATTACAGAAAAGTGTTGCATTATTCACACATTTTCTTTCTCGCGATATTCTAAAACTTATTAATTTGCTGTCTCCTCCCCTCTCAAAATCTTAGTGAGCATCGACCAAGTCTGAAAGACTCAAATCCTTCTTCAAACCTTTCACGCTCCTCTGTTCCTTTCTTTCCATATTGCTCATCCAGATGGTCTGCAAATGAAGTAAGATTTCTATTCACTTTCTTTTTCATCGACTTAGTTATTTGATTTTTAAATTAAGTCCTCATTCTAATTAAGCCAGGCTTTAAGCTTTAAAATTGCAGGATTCTTTTCTTCAATCAGGTCATCAATCAATTTCCCGTTTTTAATCTCTTTATTTTCTTCGTTTCTGGTAAATAGTTGTCTTTTGAGACGATTTTTTCTCCAGTTTTTAATTCTAATGCTTTTCTTGCGTCACCAGCAATTGTTCCACCTTGTTTAGCAACAGTTTTATTCTGTACAAAACCTTTGGGATTTTTTGTTTTCACAATAGCAGTTGTAGAAGCTTCTGGTTTTCCATTCTTCAGTTAATTCTTCACGAATGGCAATGCCTCGCATCAGCCGTCGCCACCCAAAGGGTAGGTACAATTTGTACCCACCCTTTGGCAAGTTCAACGTCACGCTGACGCATACGTTTAATATACTGCTTTGGGTCCTTGCTATCAGTTAAAACCAAAACAACATCTTCTACAACGAAATACCATTTTTGGTCTGGTTCGTTCCAAACTGTCCGTATTTGCTTGCTTTCAAAAAGTTTAATATTGCTCATGAAAATTTGAATTTTATAGCTTACAAAAGTATTATATGTTTTTCTTTCCTGAAAGTAAAAATTTGAGAATTAAATATTCTGCTAAGGCATATCTAAGAATCGCGATACCTGTGGCGCAATTTTTGCCAGTCCCGGCGAAAGATAAAATTGTCCCGGAGGCAGGAATTGTCCAGAGCCGGTTTTACGAAAGCTGAAAACGGACGATAATTTTTTTGTCATGATGAAATTGTCGAGGTGGCGTGCAAAAATTGTGACAAGCTTATTGCACAACACCCGCTTCTTAGGTGGTCGTAGCAAATTACTATTTTGTATGAAAGAATTTATAAAGTTTTCTTTCTAATTTTTTCGTATTCCTCCTGGAATAGCTTAGTGTCTATTTTGTCTGCTTTCCCTAATTCAATTGCTTTTCTCTGCATACTCTCAGCTTCATCGAAGAGCTTTAAACTATACAATAAATGAGCGTAAGTATCATAAAAAGCTGGTTTTTCGCTTAATTCAAGAGCTCGTCTACTCCACAGCATTGCTTTAAAAAGATAATCGTTTTTGTTGGTAGCCATCTGATAAAAAGTCCATGCTGCATTATTCAACTCAGTGGCATAACTGTCTTTTGTATAAGAAAAGCTGAATGATCGCCTTGAGGTTGTATCGTTAATGGTCGTTCTGGAAATCTCCCTTGCGTTTTTATTAGCTGTTATATAGTTTAATGAATCTCTTTTTCTTACAGAGTCTACAGTGAGACGCATATAATATTGTTCATAAAAACCAGATGCTTGCTGTAAATATTTTGTTGTGTCTTTTACCCCTTTGTAATATGTCATAATTTTTAAACTCCAATTTTTTTGACCTTCAATAGGATTACTTGCCCAAGTACTTCGAGTAAAATTTGCTGCTGCCATCGCCCTTGAAAAACTTTTATTGGCAGTAGCACTATTCATCGTATTTGTTATTGTGGCATTATTCATGGCAACTCGATCAGCTAGTGGTTCTGTTTTAAAAATGCTATCTACCAATTGTTTATTTAAACTGGCTAATTTGTAAGCATTTCCATCTGCCGTTGGACCAGCCTTTAAAATAAATAATACCTCACCATAGTTATAAAGATCCGATACTTTTAATCCAAATACATATTTTTCTATGAGCACCGCATTATTAGTTATTCCTGCCTTTTCTCTTCTTAGAATATAATCTTTTAAAAAAACTGTGCTATTCTCGCCGGCAGCATAACTACTATCATATTCAACTAGTGACTTTTCTTTTGTTGCAGAAATAGCTTTCTCTGCTATATCCAATAATGGCTGAGGCATTGATAAAAAGGCAATATCGGTAAACATAAATCCACCTTTTGCGTCTAAAAAAATAAATGAAGGAAACCGAAATATTTTATATTCTTTGATAATCTTCCCGGAAGCTGAAGTATCAGACCTGTCTGCTTTGTAATTAATAAAGCTACTATTATATTTCTCAATAACTTTTTCATCATTAAGACCATTCAGAAAATTTGGGGAGTAAACAGGTGGCTCAATAGTTATTAATATTGCGAGCGGCCTTTTTTGTTGTATTGCCAAGCTTTTAGCTTTTTCGAAAGATGTTTCGTAGTTAATCTTTTGAGCCTGAATGGGCCCTAAACAGAAAATCACAATGAATAAAATACAAAGAGATATTTTCATACTGCAGAATTTAAGTAAATATATAATTTTTTACAGTTTTTGTCAAATGATTCTTTATGGCTGTTAGGTGGCGTAGCAATTAAAAGTCCCGGCAGATGAGCAGGATAAGAGGCTTGCCATTAGTCACGATAGTTTGATTTAGAGTCAGGATGGCAAGCCGGTTTGTCATGTAAAAATTATCAGATGGCTGAGTCCCGGTAGATGGACGAAAGTTTAGTGTCATGATAAATTCTCTAATGTAGACTGTCTCTGGTTTTGCGAGATATGCCACCTAACTTATTTTTATAGTTAAAATCATCTTTATTGCATACAATTCATTCATAGCATTTCAACTCCCCTCCACAATCCGAATCTCTTCTTCAGTCAAGTCATACAACTCATATAACAACATGTCAATCTCCGATTCCAACAAACTCGTATCTGAAGCAATATTATTGTGTTTTATCTCAGAGATCTCATCTATTTTTTCTTCAATCGTTTTTGATTCAAGACAATTAGGTAAAGGAAGTTGTTCTATATACTTTGGCTTAATATTATAGTCGATAAAACAATTTGAAAAATACCAATTAATTAGATTGGAGTTTAATATTCCTAATAACAGCTTCAGCGAATATTTTTTTTCAGAGACTATGAAGGAGAAGTTATTCAAGGGATAGAATTCACCGTTTTTGTCCAATGCACAAACTAACCTCAATGGCATACTTATTTTTCTGATATATTGAATCAGAATCTTTGGTTGCTCATAATTAATATTATTTAGCCCTGCTAATTCTTTCACAACATTCAAATAATCTCCTTTCCATTTTATAACATATTTGCTTATGTTATTAGCAGAAGAAATACACCTTTTCCAATTTCCATTTATTTCAGGCTGTACTTTAATAAATCGCTTATTATCACCTGTTTTTATGCCATAGACTACTTTATAATTACTTTTTAATTTAGTTAATGCAGACAGTTTTTCTAATAGTAATTCTTTGTTATTGTCAGTAATCAATCTAAATGTTTGATTTTCTCGTCCTTCAAATTTTGATTGTGCTATAAAATTTGAATTAAAATCTGAAAAATTTATTAAGTCATATGTCTTTTTAGTATTTTTTGACTTGTAGAGTAAGATATCATTTTGATTATCCCTATCATTTTTGATGACAAAAATTGCAGGTACTACATCTGGAGCATCTGCAAATACTAGTTTTTCCAACTCAATTAGTATTAATATTTTACCTTTTAAAAATATGTTTTTACGAACATTAGAAAATTTATCTAAGTAATAAATTGTGTTGGTTGTTATAAAAGAAAAAAGACCATGTGCTCTTAAAATATTTGTTAATCCGAGTTCGATGAAGTAACAATATATCTCAATTTCGCCAGATGTTTTAATAAATCTGCCAGAATAATATTTCTTTTCCGACTCACTCAAATTCAAACCATAAGGCGGATTCCCAATTACCACATCAAACCCCACAAAATCACCATCATTATTCAAAACTTCCGGAAACTCAAACCGCCATTCAAAAGCATTCTCGTAAATCTTATTGCTCTTAATTTCTTTTATTTCAATATCATACCTGATAATTTCATCGGTTAGTTTTTTAACTTTTTTGCTCCACTCCTCTTTCTGGGCTTTCGTCAGCTCAAAGAGACTTGTCTGGCTGGTAAGATTTAAAAGTTCTCCGTTGAGCTTATTGAGTTTCAGGTACCGTTTATCACTCTTCGATACTTCGGTTTCAAAATCATTTTTTATTTTGCTGATCAGCTGTTCAAACGAACGCTTCTCTTCCTTTGATTGAGCATTCCGGTAGCTCATCACAGCTTCCCTGTAATTATCAACATTCCATTTACTTGATTTCAGGGCGCTTTTAATGTCGGCATCAAGAGGATATCTGCTGATCAGGGAATTGCCACACTTTATGTTAATATCGATATTTGGAAGGGTTTCAAGCTCAGATTTCGATGTTCCGGGTTTGTAATAGGCATTCTTTAACAATTCGATCCAGAGTCTTAACCGGCATATTTTTACTGAGTTAGGATTTATGTCAACTCCGAAAAGGCAGTTTTCAATGATCTTTTGCTTTTCCTGGAATAAGGCTTCCTGCACTCGCTGACTCTCCTTGCTTTTCGGGTTATATTCAAATAGTTTGGATTGTTCGTCGGTTATAATAAGTTCATCATTAATTACTTCAATCGTGTACTCTTTGAGTTTCTTTCCTTCCCGGTCGGTTAATATTTTAAGCTCTGATTTAATTGCAATAATCTCATTCAATGCGGAAACCAGAAAATGACCTGATCCTACAGCCGGATCGCAAATTCTCAGGCTGTTAACTATCCTGTTCGCTTCTTTTATATCCTCAATCTTATTATAAACATCACCTATTGTCTCACACTTCCAGCCCTTTGTCTCGTTAAACTTTTGCACAACTGCTCTCCTGATTGTCTCATGGCACATGTACATTGTAATGAATCCGGGGGTAAAGAAAGATCCATCTTTGTACCCGTTGATCTTTTCGAAGATTAATCCAAGTACAGAGGCATTTATAAGCGTTTTGTTCTCTTCCTGAATATCTTCGGAACCTTCACTAGAGAAATCATAGGAATCAAGAAAATCAAAAAGGTATTTAAGAGGATCAGTTTCTCCGGTGAGCTTTTTACCGGTTTTATCTTTTAGTACAGTTCCGGCCAGAACCGGCAGTTTAAAATGATCATCCAGATTACTTATCCTGATTGTCTTGTGTTCCAGATCGCCTGGTTCAAACAATGAGCTATTCAGATAAGGTACAGACCCGAATTTTTGTTTTATTAACTCACCCCGCTCACTTTCTTTTACAGCAAGTACCTGAAAGAATAGCTTGTTAAGTTCATCATAGTCATGAATTCTTTCAATATTCAGAAACCTGAATGATTTATCTCCATTGTTATATTTTACAAGTTGTCCTTCAAGCAATTTCAGAAACAGAATCCGGTTTATCCAGGTAATTGCAAGTTCCAGAGCAATATTAAAAAGCTGATCATCCTGCTTATCACCATAATCTGATAATTTTGAAACCTGGGATAGACAATCTTCAGATTTTATGATAGTTATTGAGTTCTCGATTAAAGAACCCGGATTTCTTTTTTTCTCAATCTTTCTTCCAATGACCTTTTTGCTGCCTTCTTTTGTTTCTTCAAGCCCTATGATATGGAGAAGCTCATTATAAAAAGCTTTATCCAGATTATTGCTGTCATTCGCAAATGGAAGCTTTAAGAGATGTTCCGGCGAGAATATTTTGTAAAGTGCAATAAGCTTAGTATCGTCTTCCCTGTCAGCATTCTTTATAATTGTTTCGAAATCTCTTATATCAAAGTGAGTTACAGAAATTTCTGATTCCAGACTGCTCACAAAAGGTTCGGCAATATTCTTGTAAAAAAAATCTGTATTTATCCCCGCGAGCCGGCCTTCCTCAAAATCTGTGAATTGCTTTACAAAGGCTTTATCGTTAGCAAAGAGTCTTTCAAAATCACTGGCATTGAATATAAACCATTCAAATATGTTTGTAATAACCAGATGCTTAACCTCAATATTCTTATCACTTACTCTCTCGCGTAGATAGTAAAGGATCAGTTCATGAAATGCTTTGGTATTAATATTTGTTTCTGTTGGCATTTCCGGTTTATTTCCCGGTTTTTTTACTTCAAACAATACCCCAACAGATGATTTTGAGTCTTTCCCGTTATGAACGACAAGATCGGACCGGCCCTTTGTATTTATGTAATTACCAGGCGAGTAATATGTATTTTTCAGAAATTCGGAGATGATATTTTTATGGAACTCTTCGGACTCTGATTCTTTGATCTGATCGAAGAGATTTATAATGTTCTTTTTGAAAGTCTCAATTTGTGTCCGGTTTGGTTTGACTTTCAGGTACGCTTTATTAATTGAATTTCTTAAGTTTAGAAGGTTGATCTCCATTTATTAGTCAGGGTTAAAGTCTTAAAGTTACAGAATTTTTCTTTAAAAAATATCTGATGACCAGATATATAACCGAAAGTACAACAAGGAAAATGCACATCGCTGTAAGTTCACCCGAAGAAAGATTCGACAATAACCAGATAATAACTAAGACACTTATTGCAGGAATAACAATTCCTCCCGGAATTTTGTAAGTAGCCTTTCCTCCGTTCTTTTTTATTCTAAACCAGATCACTGCCAGTACCACTCCAAGATAAATAAGCAGATATGAAGCGCTTGAAAGAATTGCAAGCTGCTTAAATTCTCCGGTTACAGAGAATATGAATCCAATAACCGCATAAACAACAATAGATATATGAGGTGTACTGAACTTCGGATGAATATTTGCAAGTGAATGAGGCAGAAGAACTCTATCTCTGGCAGCTGCAAACAGCACTCTGGGCATATTTAAGATCATTCCGCTTATATTACCAAACATCGAGAATGCAGCTCCAACCAGTACAACAGTTGCTCCTATAGTTCCAAACATACGCTTGCCGACTTCAACCAGAGGTGCATTCCTGAAGTCAGTTATTGAATTCCCAAGAATTCCCTGGACTGTAACCTGTATAAGAACGTACAGAACAACAACAATAAGTATACTTAACATTATCCCTTTTGGAATTGTCTTCCCCGGATTCTTTATTTCACCGCTTACATTCAGTGCAGTCTCAGCGCCGACAAATGCAAAAAGCAGTATAAGAGAGATCTCTCCGATATCTTTGGAAGAATTGCCTGTAGTAAGAGAAATTTCTGAGGGAGTTAGAAAAAACCAGCCTAAGAATGCGATCATCAATAAGGGTACGAGCTTAGCTATTGTATTGAATTTGACTATAGTTATAGCATTTTTAACCCCCCTGATGTTGACATATGCAAGTCCTCCGAACATTAAAGCGAAAAAAACAAAACGAACCCATTGAAGCTTAAATTCGGGTATAAAGTATGCAATAGTATCTGCCAGACCATTGGCTACAGCCGCATTGGCCATAATAGCTGCTCCAAAAATAAAAATATTGGTGGTCAGAAACCCTGCGAACTTTCCGAAAGCAGTTTCAATATATGAATAGGCTCCACCAGTTCTGGTAATCATTGTACCGACCTCCGCAAAACAAAGCATTATGAAGATCATCAGTATTCCGCATATCAGATATGCCCATATACTGCCGGTCCCAAGCTTTTCCGCAACAATAACAGGAAGAATGAAAATTCCTGCCCCTATAATTATATTGATTGAATTTGAAACTAATCCCCACAGACCAATTTCCCTCTTTAACCCTTCATTCTCATTCATATTTTTGCTCGGTAACCTAAAGCAGCATAACCTACCCAATGGCAATCCGTTGCAATTGCTGTTCGGCCCATAATTAAATCGTCAACAGGAATATGTGGACTGGTTATACTGGTTGAATATCCCACCAGTTCACCATTAAATGGTTTTGCATCATTAAGATAATAAGCGGTATAGAGAGCTACAGGCAAACTATATCTTCCGCACCAGGTCCATTTATATTCACGAAAATTATCGGATTTTAAAGTGTACTTACTAAACAATTTTATTTTTTCAGGAGTTACGATGCCCTTAAAACAACTATCGATTATCACCGATTCATGCAATCTGGCTTTAATATTTCCTTTTTCATCACAACCAAAATAAGCTCTGTCGATCCCGCCCCAATCTTCATTACCATAATGCACAGCATCAGTGGTTGCTACAATTGCAAAATCCGTTCCCCACTCCCACTTATGCTTTTCTGCAACAGAACGAATGGCATCAGCAAGTGCTTTTCCACATTTCTGCATCCTATCAGGGCTCATGGCCGGTACAAGTATCGGAACTATCGTTATGTTTTTGTTAAAATACTGTAAAAACGGAATCATTGCTTCAACAGAGTGTTCTACTTTTTGCATTGTATCATTGACAACAGCAAATTTCCCGGCCAGAAGGCTTAATAATTCTTCTCTAATTGGTGAAACAGGTACATTTTTCCAGGGACCTTTCCAAAAATTATAACTATCAAATACCAATGAATCTTCAATCCCCAGCTGAGCAGCCTTATGAGCTACCCCAATCAAAATAAGGTTTGGAGCTTTTATGTGTTGAAGCAATTCAGGATATAAATTGCCAACATAAGTATAATCATCGTGAGGACAGATAGCCATTCTAAATGTTTGTTCGTCTGACTTTTTCCATCCTGAACGGGATATTCGTGACATCAGGCTGTCCATTTGCCAGGAATACTGTGCAAAACCAATGGTGTCCTTAAGTGGTCTGATATTAGTAGTTTCAATTTTGGAAGTACCTTCTGATTTACAGGATAACAAATTGATTATCACTATAAACATCGAAATATGCAATATAGTTATGACCTTTGTAAACTTAAAAACCCGAAGAACATTTTGGAAAGTTTCTATCTCTTTTTTTGTACACATCTTTATTTTGTGACCTAAAGCAAATTTACAATAATTACCGACAATCCCAGATGGTTCTATCACAAGATTGAATCTGTTTTCACATTCTATCACTTATCATAAAAATGTTAAAATAGTATAATTGTTTCAACTATATTATTTTACAGGTCTAAATTTTCATAAATTTATAGCTTAAACTATTAACCTTATACAAAGAACCTGACATTTAAATGATTAATAATTACTAACCCTAAAAATCTATGAAAAACAAAAAATCGTTCTTTTTACTCTCATTACTCGGATATTTTTTGCTATTACATTCCGGTTGTAAACAGGAGGCAGGTAGCTATACCAGGGGTATAGGTATTTACCCTGGGAATCCAACTGAGGATTTTTCACCCAAACTTGTTGCTGACACCGGGAATTACCGCAACATTGCCAGGCTTAGACCTGCTTTCCATTCATCAAGTTATGATTATAACCTGACTGCACAATTAACTACAGATGGTATTATTATTAAAGACTCACCAGAATATATAGCTGTCTCAACTAACCTGGGGGCACTAAAAAAGAATGAACGGGAATGGCTTTTCGATGGTAAACCTGATTCAAAGTACAGAATGACTGGAAACGATGTATATCTTCAGCTTGAGATGAGCCCGAATGCTCCTGAAATTACTAAATTGACCCTTGCCGGAAGTGTCGCTTCAGATGCGACTAAAGCTAAGAGATGGCAATTTGTTTGCTATGGTTCCAATGATGGAACATCCTGGGCAGAACTTGGCAAAGTAAAAGGAACAGGATTACCCGGAAAGGAAAGGGTTTTCAATTTTGGCGGAATGAGGCCACAGGTACCAGGCGCTGCCGGAGCTAGACCATTTGGAGGCCGCAATGCCAATCCTGAACGGATGATAAACCAAACATTTACCTTCAATAAACCAGTTGCATATCATTTCTATAAGATAAGTTTATCAGCTCCTTGTGCAACAAACTGGACTTTTAGTGACTGGGATTTCTATAGCAGCGAAAAGAAATTAATTATGACACCGTCTCTCGATTTTAAAAGTGTATGGATGAGCGCCGGAACAGGAGAAGAATGGGTTTACGTTGATCTCGGAGTTTCAAGTACTTTTGACCATATTAAATTGCATTGGATTAACAAAGCAATTAAAGGGGCAATTCAGGTATCAGAGGATGCTAAAAACTGGTCCAATCTGGTTACGCTTCCAGGTACCGGAGATTTGATCGATGATATTAATCTTACCAAAAAAGCTACAGGTCGTTTTGTTAAAGTTCTGATGACTCAGGCGGCCAACGATAAAAAATATGCTTTAAGCGAATTGGAAGTATTTGGAAAAGGAGGAATGGTAGCCAAAGCAAAAACCAGTCCTGAAATTTCAAACAACAGGATGACTTTAAGTGGTGGAAACTGGAAAATTCAAAGATCTTCCGAAGTTCCTGCAACAGGTGAAATTATTTCCAAACCTGGTTTTAATGTTGAGAATTGGATTATTGCAACTGTTCCGGGTACTGCACTTGTAAGTTATTGGAATATTGGGGCTTTACCAGATCCAAACTTTGGTGACAACCAATTGCAAATTTCCGAATCATTCTTTTGTTCCGATTTCTGGTATCAGAATGAATTTGATGTTCCGGCAACTTTTAAAGGAGAACGGATGTTTTTAAATTTTGACGGTATTAACTGGAAAGCTGACATTTTTGTAAACGGGAAAAAAGCAGGCAGGATTGAAGGAGCCTTTATCCGTGGTAAATTTGATGTGACTGATCTTATCATTCCTGGCCAGAAAAATGCAATCGCAGTATTAATTGTAAAAAATGATAATATTGGCGCAATTAAAGAAAAAACAGCAATAAGCACTGACCAGAATGGGGGAATTCTGGGAGCAGATAACCCCACTTTTCATGCTGTAATTGGCTGGGACTGGATTCCTACCGTCCGTGGAAGGAATATTGGAATATGGAATGATGTATTTTTAAATGTTACCGGTGCAGTTACCATTGAAGATCCTTTTGTAACAACAGATCTGGCATTACCTGATACAACAGCTGCTGATCTGAACTTTGAGGTTACACTTCAGAACCATAAAGCAGAAGCAGTTAGCGGAACTTTGTCAGGGAAATACGGTAATATTAAATTTGAACAAAAAGTATCTCTCAATCCGTCTGAGTCAAAAGTGGTTAAACTGAACTCTACTACAAATCCTACACTGCATTTTAAAAACCCAAAACTTTGGTGGCCGAAAGGTTACGGAGCTCAAAACCTGTATGATGTTGAGTTGAGTTTCAAAACTGCAACCGGAGTTTCAGATAAAAAGGAGTTTAAATCGGGTGTCCGCGAAATGGCTTTTGATGAAACAAACCAGATCCTGAACATTTATATTAATGGAAGACGATTTATTGGTCGCGGTGGAAACTGGGGCTTTCCTGAATCAAACCTTAATTACAGAGGCAGGGAATACGATGCTGCTGTAGCTTATCACGCAGACATGAATTTTACAATGATACGGAACTGGGTCGGACAAACCGGTGACGTTGAATTTTTTGAAGCCTGCGATCGCTATGGAGTTATGGTTTGGGAGGATTTCTGGCTTGCTAATCCTGTAGATGGCCCAAATCCAAATGACCCGGCGATGTTTATGAAAAATGCAAAAGATTTTGTTAAACTGATACGAAATCATCCTTCAATTGCTCTTTATGTAGGAAGAAATGAAGGCAGTCCGCCTAAAGTTATTGATTCTGCAATACGGGTTATGCTTCCTGAAATTCATCCAGGATTACATTACATATCATCTTCATCCCAGGGTGTTGTAAGCGGTGGTGGACCATACAGAGCTCTACCTGTAAGAGACTACTTTACAGCGCGTGGCGGTAATAAATTTCATAGCGAAAGAGGAATGCCTAATGTCATGACATACGAAAGCTTGAAACAAACACTTCCCGAATCAGCCTTATGGCCTCATAATAGTATGTGGGGGATGCATGATTTTACTCTTGAAGGAGCTCAAAGAGGCGCCTCATTTATCGAGATGGTAGAAAAAGGGTTCGGTCCCGTTGATAATGCAAAGAAATTTACTGAACTGGCTCAATGGATAAACTACAACGGATACAGAGCTATGTTTGAAGGACGCAGTCAGTTCCGTCAGGGCCTTTTACTTTGGATGAGTCATCCTTCCTGGCCGTCAATGGTATGGCAAACATACGACTATTATTTAGAACCTACTGCTGCTTACTTTGCATGCAAAAAAGCATCAGAACCTATTCATGTCCAATGGAACGTTTTAGATGATAATGTTGAAGTTGTTAACAGTAATGCCAAAGACAAAGTCGCCTTAACAGTTTCGGCTCAACTTATAAATATGGATGGTTCAGTGCAATGGAATAAAGAAGCTGTTATCGACTGCAAAGAAGATTCAACTGCGAAGTGTTTTAAACTTGAATTCCCAACTAATATGTCTTCTGTCAATTTTATCAAACTGACATTAAAAAAAGGGAATAAAACTATTTCTGAAAATTTCTACTGGCGCGGTCTTGAAGACGGAAATTATCAAGCACTTAACAGCTTACCGGTTATAGAGCTTAAGAATAATACAAGTATTGGAAAATCAGGTAAAAACTGGGAGCTGAAAACTACATTGAATAATACTTCTAAGAGCCCTGTTCTGATGATTCGTTTGAAAGTCGTTGGTAAAAACAGTGGCGAACGCATTCTTCCGGTGTTTTACAGCGATAACTATGTTGCCCTTATGCCTGGCGAAAAGAAAGTCATAACCATGTTACTTAAGGATGAAGATACACGTGGCGAAAAACCAGCCGTGGTAATTTCAGGATTTAATGTTTCAGTAAAATAAAGCAGTAAAAGTTAATTAGACTTTAATCCGGTGGTCATGAAATAAAACTCATGTCTACCGGTTTTTTTGCTGATAATTATTTTTACGTAACCGGCGAAATAGATTCAGAAGTAACTTTTGACAATTTTAATTGTTACATATGTTATGGTGCAAACTTAAAATTAACTTAAATCATCTTGCTAAATGACAACTATAAAGAAATCAACCCTGGATTTTCTGGATTCTCTTAAAGATAATAATAACCGCGACTGGTTTATTAAGAACAGACCAGCGTATATTGATGCCAAAGACAATTTTGAGTCTTTTGTGCAGGATATAATTAATAATATTGTTGATTTTGAGCCCATTCTGAAAGGGCTTGAAGTGAAGAGCTGCGTTTACAGGATTAACAGGGATATCCGCTTTTCGAATGATAAATCACCTTATAAATCTCATCTTGGGGCATTTATAGTCAGAGGAGGTAAAAAAAATGGAGACAAATTTGCGGGATATTATGTTCACATTGAGCCTGCGAAAAGTATAATAGCTGGCGGTGCTTACATGCCTCCGGCTCCATGGCTATCTGCAATAAGGGAGAAGATTGATGAAGAGCCTGATGAATTTGTTAAGATCATTAACTCTAAAGATTTCGTTAAATATTTTGGGAAAATAGAAGGAGAAAAACTCAAGAAAGCACCAAAAGGTTATCCCTCAGATCATCCTAATATTGAACTATTAAAATTCAAGAGTTATCTTATTGTAAATGAGGTTAATGATGGATTTGTATTAAGTCAGAATTATTTTGACCATGTTCTGAAAGTTCTAAAAGCAATGAAACCTTTTAATGATTTCCTTAATGAATATTAGTAAGGAATTTGAATTCTTTTAAATAATCCAATTTGAAAATCAAATAATTAAAACACTTTCCCAAGGTTTTGTAATATCCACTTTACTGAAGCCCTGTTATTATAGTCAGGGTCAAACTGAACAGCAACGATAATTCCTTCTTTATTAATTATGTATGTAGCGGGTACCGGAAGCCTGGCAGCCTCCCTCCCATTGTTTTGAGCTATATCTGTGGAAAGAGAAGATAAAATTTTATCCTGATATTCTTTTGTTGCTGTGAACATAACATCATAGTCCTTCATTATTTTCTCCTGACAATCATAAATAACTGTAAATGTGATATTGTGTACTTTTACAGTCTGTTCCACGTTTTCAATTGATTCCGGAGTAATGGCAATAAAGTTAACGCCCTGATTTGTAATAAAATGAAGAGAATCCTGATAACTATTTAAATATCGACTGCATACCGGACACCATTTACCTCTGTAAAAGAAAAGTACAACAGGACCTTTTTCAAGAAGGTTTTTCATCGTCACCTGCTTTCCCTTCTGATCATAACCTGTAAAATCGGGTGCTTTATCTCCAACTTTTAATCCCTGCGGAATGTGACTATTCTTTGTCTCAATGCCAAATCCGGAATAATTAATTTTCTGACCGTTTCCGGTTAAAGTAATTATTAATAAAATGGCAAAAAACAAAAGGTATTTCTTTTCCATTTATGCAAATTTATATCCTGGCATTTTTCTCATCCTGAGGTTTAATGGAGTGATTTCAAGATACTCATCATCCTTTATCTGCTCCATTGCTTCTTCCAGAGAAAATTTAAGTTTGGGTGCTATCCTCAGACTGTCATCCGACCCTGAAGCTCTCATATTTGTAAGTTTTTTACCTTTTACAATATTTACTTCTATATCACCAAGGCGGGTACTTTCTCCAATAACCTGGCCTCTGTAAACCTGTTCTCCCGGATCAATATAAAACCGGCCCCTGTCCTGGAGGCGGTCAATTGCATGACCAGTTGCCATACCCAAATCAAGAGAAATCAGCGAGCCATTTTGTTTTGGCATAAGATCATCACCCTTATATTTATCGTAAGCTCTGAACCTGTGATGCATTACAGCCTCTCCTGCAGTTGCAGTAAGCATACTATTCCTTAATCCAATAATACCTCTTGAGGGAATATCAAATTCAAGATGTGTAAGATCGCCCTTTGGTTCAATGATGATCATCTCCCCTTTTCTCTGAGTAACAAGTTCAATGGCTTTTCCGGAAACTTCCGGAGGCAAATCAATTGATAAAGTCTCGTAAGGTTCAGATTTTACACCATCAATATCTTTCAGAATAACTTTTGGTTTACCTACCTGAAATTCATAACCCTCACGGCGCATCGTTTCAATAAGTATCGAAAGATGCAGGATACCACGTCCAAAAACATTAAATGTATCTTCTGATTTTGTATCTTCAACTTTAAGAGCAAGGTTTTTCTCTATCTCCCTCATCAGCCTTGTCCGAAGGTGACGTGAGGTGACAAACTTTCCTTCTTTACCGAACAAAGGCGAGTTATTAATTGTAAACACCATACTCATTGTCGGTTCATCAACTTCGATTCTTTGAAGAGCTTCAGGAGCAAGCAGATCAGCAAGAGTATCCCCAATCTCGAAATCTTCCAGACCAATTACTGCGCACAAATCACCGCATCTTACACTTTCGGTCTTGATTCTTCCTAGTCCCTCAAAAACATAAAGCTCTTTTACTCTTACTTTCTTGACTTTGCCATCCCTTTTGCATAAAGTGTAGTCAACACCTGTAGTAATATCTCCCCGGAAAACCCTGCCAATGGCAATTCTTCCGACATAACTTGAAAAATCGAGCGAAGCAACCTGCATCTGAGCTGTTCCTTCAACATAAGGTGGTTCCGGTATTTCCTTTAATATTGTATCAAGAAGATACCTTATATTCGTTTCAGGTTTTTTCCAATCACCACTCATCCATCCATATTTTGAGGATCCGAAAACTGTTTCAAAATTCAGCTGGTCATCTGAAGCATCGAGGTTAAACATCAGTTCATATACATCCTGCTGAACCTCATCGGGCCGGCAATTATCTTTATCAACCTTATTTACAACTACAATCGGTTTTAATCCGAGGGCAATTGCTTTCCCAAGGACGAATCTTGTCTGAGGCATTGGACCTTCCAAAGCATCAACAAGTAACAAAACACCATCGGCCATCTTGAGAACTCTCTCTACTTCACCTCCAAAATCAGCATGACCTGGTGTATCAATAATGTTAATTTTAACACCTTTATAGTTAGCAGAAACGTTTTTTGAAAGGATTGTTATTCCTCTTTCCCGCTCAAGATCGTTACTGTCAAGAATAAGATCGCCCGCCTCCTTTCTCTGATCAAGCACCTGACATTCCTGTATAATCCGGTCAACCAGAGTGGTTTTCCCATGATCAACGTGTGCTATAATCGCAATATTTCTTATCAACTGCATACAAATTAATTAGTTTGCAAAAGTAATATTGTTGAGCGGATAAATGATAAAAACCATAAAAAATAATTTATGATAAAAAATTCATATATTTCGAAATAAATTTAAAAAGACGATTTATGAAAAAAATGATCATCACTCTCGTTTTCAGTTTATTTGCTGTGTCTGGAATTTTTGGTCAGCAAAATGTTAAGCTTGCCGTCGGGGTAAAGGCTCCGGAATGGATGTTTACTGATGCTGATAAGAAAGAATATACAATGAATTCATGGGCTGGAAAGGTTATTCAGGTTAATTATGTTGATCCTGATGAATCTGAATTAAATGAGCCATTCAATGAAGCCGTCAATAAAGCAGTTGATGTTGACAAACGGATCAGCAGGGATTATTTTAAAGGATTTGGCATTGTTGACTGCAAGTCGACATGGAAACCTAATAGTCTTATTCGTATTATTGCCGGTAACAAAGCAAAAAAATTCGGAACTACAATTTTATTCGATTACGATGGTACACTCCAGAATCTATGGGGATTTCCTAAAGATAATTACAGTATAGCAATTCTTGATAAAAACAGGGTTTGCAGAGCTTTATACTTTGGTAAAATCCCCGCATCTGATAACGAAAAAGTCATTCAGCTGATTCTTGCATTAACCAAAGAATAAAAATTTTACTGGTTTAAGTTCTTCATAAAGATCTTTTTAAATCCTACTATGATAATCCCTAATCTTCTGATTATTGCAGGCACCGGGACAAAATCGGGGAAAACCTCTCTTGCCTGCAAGATAATTGAGCAATTTAAAAGTCTTAATATCTATTCCATAAAGATTACCCCTCATTTTCATGAGACAACAACCGGACTTATTTCGATATCGGAAAAAGAAGGATATTCAATTTATGAAGAGACAAACAGGGAAACATCCAAGGACACCTCGAGAATGCTTAATGCCGGTGCGTATAAAGTTTACTTTGCCAAGGTATGGGATGATCAGCTGTTAACTGCTTTTAATGAAATAATGAAATACATACCATCAGATGTTCCTGTAATTTGCGAATCGCCTGCTTTAAGAAACTTTATTGAACCCGGGATCTTTCTGATAATGACTTCAAAAACAATCAATAAACATAAAAATATTAAGCACTTACAGGCATTACCTCATTTAATGTTTGAACTGGAGGAACTGGAAAATACCGATTCAATTCCAATAGGGTTTGAAGATGGTAGATGGTACAATGCATTAATGTAGGGAACGGTCGCGACCGTTCCCTACATTGTCGCGACCGATCCCTACATTAATTTCTTCTATTTCTCCTCGTTTATATCCGAAATATCGTTTCCCAGCTTGGCTTTTATCCTTTCAAGATCATGTTTCATTACTTCCACAGCTTTAAATAATTGTTTCTCAGGTAACACAGGGTCAGGAAGTTCACTGCTTATATAATTAACAAATTTCCATATCTCTTTAACTTCATTTACATGTATCTCGTATGGTTCATATATAGGATTCAGTGAATAAAGGACAAGCTTGCCGTCTGTTCTCAGATTATTTTCAACGACCTTAAATACAATCCCTTCATCGAGGGTAAATACCACATAAGCTTTGCCACTTATTATATCCATCCAGTCCTGAAGATACTCTCCTGTTACCCACGAACCATCAGGTATGGGAAGCATTGAATCGCCTTTCAGCTGAAAAGTCCTGTACTTCTTTTTATCAGAAAGAAAAGGCAGAGTGAATACCGGAAGCTCGCCAATATACTCAGGATCAGCATACCCTGTAGCATATCCTGCTTTCGCCTTCTCATGCACAAGCTCAATGTTTTCTCTGTTCTGGGAATTGACAGTTGTTGTCAGTACCCTGAGATTACTTCCTTTAATATAAGCATCATATCCTCTTTCCAACTCCCCAAGCTGACTTTCCGACAACTTTGATATATCCAGTTTGAGTATTGTATCAATGGCTATGTTGAAATATCCGGAGAAAGAGATCAGAATCTCTATTCCAGGCTGGGCTACACCGTTCTCATAACCGCTAAGGGTTGAACGTTTAAGGTTAAGGGAAAACGCCACGTCATCCTGTGTTCTCCCCCTCCTTTTTCTTAAAAATTTAATGTTCGATGCGAAGTACATAATTAAATTTGATTATATTGTAACCAAACGATTGATTAATTTCTAATCAAAAGTAAAACATAATTCTGATATAACAAAAAATTTTATAGAATATTATTAAAAAGTTTGGAGTGCCTAAAGTGCCTAGAGTGCCTAGAGTGCCTAAAGTTAAGAGTAACCAAAGTTAAAGAAGATGGAAAATAAAGAGTTCAGCAAAAAGCTTGAGGTAAGAACAAAAGCATTTGCGATAAGGATTATCAAATTGTCAACTACCCTGCCGAATACAGTTGAAGCTAAGATCGTCAGAAATCAGTTGACTAAGGCAGGAACAAGTATTGGTGCAAATTACCGTGAGGCAAACAGATCTAGAAGCAGAGCAGATTTTAAGAATAAAATTAAAATCTGCGAAAGCGAAGCCAGCGAAACAGCTTACTGGCTGGAAATTAGTATAGACATGAAATGGTCTGAAACAAATGAATTAGAATCAACGCTCAAAGAGTCAAATGAGTTGCTGGCAATTTTCACTTCAATCGGTAAAAACCTAAACCTCTAAGTACTCTAGGCACTTTAGGCACTCTAGGCACTTTAAACTTCTCAATAACATACAATGATTCTCTCCGGCAATATTGACCGTTCCGTTCTTCACCTTGACCTCGATACTTTTTTTGTATCAGTCGAGAGGCTTAAGAACAGCAGGCTTAACGGCAAACCGGTGATTATTGGCGGCATGTCGGACCGTGGAGTCGTATCGAGTTGCAGTTATGAGGCACGAAAGTACGGTGTAAGCTCCGCAATGCCAATGAAAATGGCCAGGAATATGTGTCCCGATGCCATTGTGATCAGAGGCGACATGGAACTTTACAGTAGCTATTCAAACATAGTGACCGGGATAATTGCCGAAAGGGCACCACTGTATGAGAAAGCATCGGTTGATGAACACTATATTGATCTTACCGGAATGGACCGTTTCTATGGATGCTACAAATGGTCGCATGAATTGCGGCAGTATATAATAAAAGAGACCGGACTTCCAATATCAATCGGACTTTCAATCAACAAGACAGTATCAAAGATCGCAACCGGCGAGGCAAAGCCAAACGGGGAGATAGAGGTACAAAAAGATATTGTGCTGCCATTCCTCGATCCATTATCGATAAGAAAAATACCAATGATCGGCCAGAAGACATATCATGTGCTACGGTCGATGGGCATCGCTACAATCTATACTCTTAGAAATATTCCTGTCGAGATGCTTGAAAAGCTGATGGGAAAAAGTGGTATCGAAATGTGGAAAAAAGCCAATGGAATAGACTCTGCTCCCGTCATAAGCTATTCGGAGCAGAAATCGATAAGCACAGAACATACCTTCGAGAAAGACACCACCGATCTGGTAAGGCTGAATCAGTTGCTGGTGAGTATGGTGGAAAAGATTGCCTTTGAACTGAGAAAACAGGAGAAACTGACTTCATGCGTTACTGTAAAAATAAGGTATTCAAACTTCGACACCCATACTCTTCAGAAACGGATACCATACACATCATTTGATCATGTTCTGGCTGATATTGTAAAAGAGCTCTTTGGCAGACTGTACCAGAGGCGCATGCTTATAAGACTTATTGGTGTAAGGTTCAGTCACATGGTGAGAGGAGTTCAGCAACTTGATCTGTTTGACGATACCCCTGAAAAGGTAAGTCTCTATATGGCCATGGATAAGCTGCGGAAGCGTTTCGGGCGGGATGCGGTAAGGAGAGCATCAGGAGTAATGACGATAAGCGAAAGAGAGGAAAAAGCCCTTAAACAGCTCGAAAACGCACTTAAAGAGCAAAATATGATGGAGGAACGGCTACGGGGAGGGTATTGGCACTAAATGGAGCAACAGAGTAAAAGACACGCTGGCGCGGATTTGCAATCCGTGCCATTTGCCCGGTTGCAATCCGTACTATTTTTGTCACCGATTACAAATCGGCGCCATCGGAACTCTATGCACTCTAGTCACTTTAGTCACTTTAGTCACTTTAAACTATGTATCTAAACTGTCACTCATATTACAGCCTCCGCTATGGAACAATGTCCGTTGAACAGCTTGTGCAGAAAGCATTGGCTGCCGGCGCGGATACCATTGCCCTCACAGATATCAATAACTCGACCGGGATACCAGAGTTTGCAGGAGAATGCAGCAAAAATAATTTAAGACCCGTTGCCGGTATTGAATTCCGTATTGATAATGAGCTGCAGTATATCGGCATTGCACGTAATAACAATGGTCTAAGGGAGTTGAATGAGTTTCTTTCAGATCTTAATTTTAACAAAACCTCTATCCCATTTCCGGCGCCTGAATTCTCCGAATCTTATATAATCTATTCCCTGAAGAAAATACCAAAGCGCAAACTATATGATAATGAACGTATAGGAATAAAGCCGCACGAGCTTAACAGCCTGTTGACACTGTCTTTATCATTAAGCAGGAACTTAATGGTTATGCTGCAGTCAGTAACATTTGCTGAATCAGACGATATCTTCATTCATAAAAGCCTCAGGGCTGTTGATAACAATATCCTGCTGAGCCATCTACAGCCATGGCAGTGCGCCGGGGAAGATGAATTTTTTAAAATGCCATTATATAAAGAAAAGATCAACAGAGACTTTCCATGGTTAGTCAGCAACACACAGAAACTACTGGATGACTGCTGCTTACAGTTTGATCGCGACAGTCTGAAAAATAAAAAAATATATTCTGCCAGCAGGTACGACGACAAGCTGCTTCTTGAAAAACTCGCTTGGGACGGTATGATATACAGGTATGGAAAGCAGAACAGTGAAGCTAAAAAAAGAATTAAGCATGAACTTGAGATAATCGACAAGCTTGGCTTCTCGGCTTACTTTCTCATAACCTGGGATATTGTAAGATATTCAATGGCAAGGGGTTTTTATCATGTAGGTCGCGGAAGCGGCGCTAACTCAGTTGTAGCTTATTGTCTGAAAATCACTAATGTTGACCCTATTGACCTAAACCTTTACTTCGAGAGATTTATCAATCCAAAACGGAGCAGTCCTCCTGATTTCGACATTGACTATTCCTGGAAAGAGCGTGATGAAGTTATCGACTATATCTTTAAGCGATACGGCTACGGCCATACCGCACTATTAGGTACCATGAGCACCTTCAGAGGAAAGTCAATTGTGCGCGAGCTCGGAAAAGTACATGGCTTACCCAAGGAAGATATTGATTCCCTGATTGATAATCCCTCATCAGAATCAAACAGGAATGAGATAACCAGTACAATTTTTTCTACGGGTCTTAAGATCGCTGACTTTCCAAACATGAGAAGCATCCATGCCGGAGGTATCCTGATTTCTGAAGAACCAATAACATGCTACACTGCGCTTGATATGCCTCCAAAAGGCTTTCCGACCACCCAGTGGGATATGTACACAGCCGAAGAGATTGGCTTTGAGAAGCTCGACATCCTTAGCCAGCGCGGCATTGGCCACATACGTGAGAGTGCGGAGATAATCCTCAGAAACCGCGGAATCGATGTTGATGTTCATGCTATTCAGAAGTTTAAGACAGATGAAAAGATCAAAGAATATCTAAGGGTAGGCGAAACAAAAGGATGCTTCTATGTTGAAAGTCCTGCTATGAGGGGCCTTCTGAAGAAGCTGAAATGCGACAATTATACAACACTTGTTGCTGCCAGTTCTGTTATCAGACCGGGAGTAGCGCGTTCAGGAATGATGAAGGAATATATTTACAGGTTCCATAATCCGGGAAAATTTGAATACATACACCCGGTAATGAAAGAACAGCTTGAAGAAACCTTCGGAGTTATGGTTTATCAGGAAGATGTACTGAAGGTCTGCCACCACTTTGCCGGATTGGATCTTGCTGATGCCGATACCCTTCGGCGTGCTATGAGCGGCAAACACCGGTCAAAGCAGGAGATGCAGCGGATTGTTGAAAGATTCTTCTCAAACTGCCGCGAAAAAGGTTATAGCGATGAGGTCACAAAAGAGGTGTGGAGACAGATTGAATCATTTGCCGGATATTCATTCTCAAAGGCCCATTCTGCATCATATGCCGTAGAGAGCTTCCAGAGCCTTTATCTGAAAGCTCACTTTCCACTTGAGTTCATGGTAGCTGTTATTAATAATTTCGGTGGCTTTTACCGGACCTGGGTATATGTTCACGAAGCAAGAAGGTTCGGAGCTGCAATACAACTGCCATGCGTAAATAAGAGTAACTACAAAACAACAATTTATGGTACAGATATATACATCGGTTTTATTCATATTATGAGCATTGAGTATAAACTTGCCCAGTCTATTGAAGAGATACGCAGCGATGAAGGACCATTTACCGATCTGAACGATTTTGTGACAAGGGTAAATCCCGGACTTGAGCAGGTAATTCTTCTTATAAGGGCCGGAGCGCTCAGATTTACCGGCAAGAAGAAGTCAGTGCTTTTATGGGAAGCTCATATGATGATAAACAAAAACAAACCTGATAATATACGTCCGCTCTTCTCTCAGCCTGTCAAAGACTTTTCACTACCCGATCTGATACAGGGTAAGATCGAAGATGTATATGATGAAATTGAACTTTTTGGTTTTCCCGTAACTATGAGCTGGTTCGACATGCTCGAAACATCATTTCGCGGTGAAGTTTCTGCCCGCAGGCTAATTGAATATACCGGGAAAAAGATCAGGATGGTAGGTCACCTGGTTACCATAAAATATATAAAGACAATTAAAAATGACTGGATGAATTTTGGATGCTTCATTGATGCTGAAGGTAATTTTTTCGATACCGTTCATTTTTCGCAATCGCTTAAGAACTGGCCTTTTAAAGGAAGCGGAACTTATCTTATACTTGGAAAAGTAGTAGAAGAATTTGGTTTTCCCTCAATAGAGGTTGAGAAGATGGCTAAGCTTCCTGTCAAACCCGATCAGAGGTATTAACAGAACTGTTCTTTGTCTTTGCCCATCGAACGGCAACAACACGGTAAGGATATCGTGTCATCATATTTTGCGCATTCGGACAATTTTTTCTATGAATTTTTATTCCATCCAAAATTGTAACAAATCCAAAAACACTATCCCCGAAAGATGCGTTGCAGCATTTTGACATTTTATAATCAAGACCCTCTACCCTATCTTCAATTATCAGATAATCTAAATATTGCGAATCAACTGGCTCTTTAATCTCTCTGTCAGAAATAACTGAAGCGGAGGTTGTTGATCCGGTCGCTTCTTCCTTTTGCAGAACTTCTTTAATATCAAGAAGATCTATCTTTTCAGTAGCAATGAGATAATAAAGATCCTGTCCGGTTTTAAGGTTATATGAATTAATCAGTTTTTGTATCACAATATCACCGTATGGTATCTTCCAGTTCTTCAGCCTCCGCATAAGAATCTCCTTGCCATCAGAGGCTGCTTTTGTCTTTTCCTCGTTCAGAACCTGTTTTATCTTTGTTTTTGCTTTTGTAGTAATCACGAAAGACAACCAGTCCTGTTTTGGCTTCTGGTTTTTTGATCTGAGTATAGATACATGATCGCCATTCTGCAATACATACTTTAATGTTACATTCTTTCCATTCACTTTGGCTCCCACGCATGAAGCGCCAACATCTGAATGGATATCGAATGCAAAATCAAGTACGGTTGCTCCTGCCGGCAATTGGCGGAGATCACCTTTGGGTGTGAATACAAAAATCTCATCGGTATATAATCCTGACCTTACCTGATCAATAAAAGCACTATCATCTTTTTCAGACGATTCAAGTATTTCCCGCATTTTTGACAACCACGAATCCAGTCCACCTTCTCCTTTTATTCCCTTGTATTTAAAATGTGCTGCCAGCCCTTTTTCAGCAATCTCATCCATCCTTGAAGACCTTATCTGAACTTCAACCCATTTTCCTCTTGGGCCTACCACAGTAGTATGAAGAGATTCATATCCGTTTGATTTTGGGACTGAGATCCAGTCACGTAAGCGGCTCGGATTAGGCTGATACAAATCTGTAACTATTGAGTATGCCCTCCAGCAGTCGGATTTTTCATTTTCACTCTCACTTTCAATTATTATCCTTACTGCAAACAGGTCATACACTTCCTCGAACTCCACTCCCTGCTTCTTCATTTTCAGCATAATGGAATGTATTGATTTTGTGCGACTTTTGATGGTGAACCTAAAGCCTTGCTTTTCTAATTTCTCCTTAAGCGGAACTGAGAAGTCACGAATCAACTTATTCCTTGATGCGGTAGTTTGTTTCAACCGGCATTCTACATTGTTGTATTGTTCCGGTTCCAGGTACTTCACAGCCAGGTCCTCCATCTCCGACTTGATGTTGTAAAACCCAAGTCTGTGAGCGAGAGGTGCATAAAGGAAATAAGTCTCAGATGCCAAAGGTAATCTCTCATTCTCCGGAGCCTTATCTAGATTACGCATATACTCAAGCCTTTCGACGAGTTTAATCAGAATAACTCTGACATCATCTGCCAGACTTAAAAGGAGTTTTCTGAAATTCTCAGCCTGATAAGAAGATTGCATTGAATCGATACTGGTAATTCGCGAGAACCCATTTAAGATTTCAACGACCTTTTTTCCGAACTCCTTTTCCAGTTCTTTTGCTGAAAGGTTGAGATTATTATACGAATCATGCAAAAGAGCTGTAATTATTGAAGTAAGACCAAGTCCCATCTCTCCTGCTACTATCCTTGCCACAGAAAGTGCATGCAGAATTTCGTGCTGGCCCGTTATCGTTGTCCTATCGGTGCATGATTGAACAGCCATATCCAATGCTCTCCTTATTTTAATATTGTCACCTGCAGCAACCGTATTCTTTGATGCCAACAGTAAGGCACGGTAACCTGAATATATTTTTTTTGTATCTACACTCATTTATCTGGAAGGGTATTTGGATACTTTTTTTTATTTTTCATTAAATGATGTTCCTGTAGAAAAAAATCCCCGGAAGTTAGCGAACCCCGGGGATTTCAGAAAATATTTAAGTATTATTATCTGAACGAGATTCCCAAACCTGTTGAAAAAACATTATACTGGGCTTTTGTATAGTCAGCATGAATAGTGATTACAGCCATCTTTATCCTGATACCAATATTAGCCCTCATTCCAGAGAAATTTTCAATACTCATCTTGCCAAATTTATCTCCTGTTATTACTCCACTATTGTTATATTCTGAATGTGGTAATGGTGTAGCTACAAATCCTGGTGTAGGAAAATTACCACTGAATGCCATTTCTGTTTTTGTTTTGCAATATCCGATCCCACCATAAACTGTCAGAACAGGTACATTCAGTGATGCAAGAAGGCTGACATTTAATGCAGATACATTCATATTGAGATTTTGATTATTGAAAGATGTAGTGGCAACATAAGGTGTAGTATAAGCCTGAGGAGTACCAGGCTGTAAATTTGTGGGAATATTACCAGTAAGTTTAGTATAACCTCCAAAAAGAGATACGTCAAAAGGCAAAAGCTTATTCCCGGGTAAATACTGTAATAAACTATGTACAACACCGACACCCCAAAGAGAAATATCACCATTCTTTATTTTTAATTTTGGAATATATCTTACTTTAAGTTCAGTTCCAAACGGGAGTCCTATTCCAATCTGAGCGGTTGGTACAGGAATAATTTTCCATCCGGTTCCGGGAGGTGCCGTATATGAAGCAAGTGTCGTACCTGTTCCCGGATCTTTAAAAGTCAATTGCTGACCGGCTGTATTTGGTCCTGAAATTGAAGGAGTCAAACCACTTCCTGTTAATGATGTTAGCTTAAGTGTAGAAATATCAAATTTATCAAAAGATGAAGGAATCATGGTAACATTAAAACTTGTAGTCAAATCAAAACCACCCAGTTTATGAGGCTTGGCAGTATTGTACCAACCTCCGTTTAGTCCAGCACCAAAAGCATTAGCCCATGGTGCCATATAAGCCTGAAGAAATTTTGCACCATCAGCTGGGACACTTTTCAGGAAATCAACATTGCCTAATTGCGAAAATGATACTGTAGAAAAAAGTAAAATGGTACTCAGCAGAGTTCCAAATCGTTTTGCGGTTAGTTTATTCATATCAGTCAGAATTGATTCATAATTTGAATTAAGTACAAATATAAAAAAAATGAATACTCAAGTCACATAGATTATTGATGACTTCTTTAAACATAACAAAATACGGAAGATAAAGGTTGCTTCTTTTGTCTAAGAAAAATGAAGATTACTACTCATGACCTTTATTATCAATGTTATCAAGGCTTTTAAGCTCGTGTATATCAATGTCTTTTGATAAATCAGAAATGTTTTTTAAATTAAGATCTCCTTTTATCGAAATAAGAGAATTTCCGGCCGGTCCTCCCGTAATAATCAGCAGTTCAGAAATTATCTTCCCTGTTTGCTTTATCAGAAATTTTGTAATATCTGGACCTGTCTTAACAACCATTAATTCTTCATAAACAGATAAATCCAGCTTTTTACTAAGCTCAGAATAAAAATTAATGCTTTTATTTAATAGCGAGTCTTCTACAGATAGAATTCTGATTGACTTGAGGTGGCTGATAACATTGTCTGCATCTTTATTTTCTGTGTCCTGATTTGCAAACATGCTGAACATTTTTCCCGAGATAGTTACTACAGTGAATCCCTCCTTTTCTGAGTATTTATTGAACATCTCATCAATCTGATTGGTCTGAGCCTGTAACATTATTGTAAGGCATAATGCTGTAAAAGAAAGAAATACCTTTTTCATATAATTGATTCTTAATTATTTACTATTTTCAGCTGGCTTATAAGTAACTTTATTTGCTTCTTTAAGGTAACTTAGGTTTTGAAGGTTTTTCTTAATCAAAACACCCGATTTTTTAATGGCTTTAAAGCTTTTTATCTTCATCTCATTAATTTTACCGACTGGTTCCATAGCCCTTGTACCATGATTCAGTTGTGATGAAACATTCACAAGTATTTTCATCGTTTCCGCATAAGCAATTTTTGGGTCCGTGAAAGTATTAACCGGTTCAGTTCTGTATACTAAAAAGAAATAGGATCCCATTAGCAAGAGTATTCCGGCAGCTGCACCTAATAACGGAAATATATATTTTCTGAAATTATGAGCTTTCTGTTTACTTCCGGAAATGTCAATTGCATGTAAAATTCTGGCCTCAAAGTCAATGGATGGCTGAGGAATCTGTGTGGAAGAAACAAAATAGCCGAATATTTCCTTTTCGGTTTCATATCCTTCTGGAATTTCCTTATTTTTAAAAAACTCCTTTAAATCATACTCCTCGGCTTCGGAGCTCTCTCCGTTATAGAACTTTTCCAGGAGAAAGTTCAATTCCTTTTCGTTCATATTGGTGTTTATTATATTCATCACGTATTATCTTTCGTGCTCTCGATAAAGTTACTCTAAGCGTATTAATGTTCTGTTTCGTTTTTTCGGCAATCTCCTCATATGATAAACCTTCTATTTCTCTGAGTCTTATGACTACCTTATATTTATCTGGCAGATTATGAATGATATCATGAATTATATCATTTGATTCTGTCTGTTCCAACTGCTCATGTGGAGAAGGATATGTAATGTAACTGTAATCGTGCACATTATTCTCTTCTCTGTCAATATGCTTCTTTTTTCTAAACTGATCAATGCAGTGATTCTTTGTCATTGTTGTTGCCAGTGCATCAATACTTGAATATTCTTCAAGCTTTTCACCCATATTCCAAAGTTTAATGAAAATCTCCTGAACAGCATCTTCTGACTCCTCCTGATTCTGAAGGATTCTGAAGGCATATCCGTATAGTTTACGGCTAAGCTTTTGAACTAGTTCACTAAAATCAGTCCGGGTCATTCTTGCTAATAGCAATTATTTCAGTGCAATAAAGATAGCTACATTAATAATTACTTATGACTGGAGACAATATTTAACCCATGATTTTTCTTAGCATCATTCGAGAATTTTTTTGCTTCAGCAAAAGTCATGTTTCCCTTAATCTGAATCAGAACATTATCTTCTCCCCCTGCTATAAGGAGGAATTCCTTAAATCTCAGTCCTTCTGAACGAACCAGCATTCTGACATCCTGATCAGATTCTTTAATTCGCATAAATTCCTCATAGTCATCATATTTTATCCCCTTGTTTACAAGGTTATAAAAATTTTCAACTTTTTTATTCTGATCATCCTGCGCAAGGATCCTTATCTCAGTAATATGAGCAGGAATGGAATTTTCTTCATCCGCTTCATTGAGGCATGAGGCAAGTTTCAAAAGATTTCCATTAATTGTAAAAGTAACAAATCCTTCCTTTCCGGCATATCTGTCAAACAGAGCATCTATTGATTTTTGCCCATAAACAAGTGTTCCCGAAATTGTTAAAACAATAAAGAATAATATTTTTTTCATAACAACTATTTTTAATTTATAACTGGTTTTATATTCAAGACGTAACCATTGCCATTTCATTACAAAAAAAACCGGTCTCATTAGAAACCGGCATAACTTATATCTTAAAATTGCATTATTTCTCTTGCAAATTGGCATCTTTAGACATATTTCGGTAGAAATGCCATACTAAAGTAACAGAATAAAATAAAAAAGGAAAGCGGCTGCTTTCCCTTTTTGTGATCCAGCTGGGGCTCGAACCCAGGACCCCATCCTTAAAAGGGATGTGCTCTACCAGCTGAGCTACTGAATCCTCCTTAATTTTTGCGAGTGCAAATGTATCATAAATTTATTTTAATGCAAAAAAACTGAGCTATTTTTCCCAGATTATTTTACACATTTTTTTATTTACCGGGGCAGCTAATCTATAATGTGTGGAATATCAGGATTTTCTATCTGGAGAGAACTGGGATTTGTCTATTTATTGATTCTTCAAGGGAAATTAAGGTTTCAGTTCGGACAATCCCTGAAATATTCTGGATTGTGTCAGTAAGAATCATTCTAAGATGCTCATTATCACGGGCGTAAACTTTAATAAATAACGAATAATTACCTGTAGTATAATGACATTCAATTATTTCCGGAATATCTTTGAATTTATCAACCACTTCACGGAAATGACCTGGATGATCGAGAAAAATGCCAATATAGGCGCAAGTTTTGAACCCTACCATAACCGGATCTACTTTAAACTCAGAACCTCTGATAACTCCTATACGTATCAGTCTCTGTACACGCTGATGAATAGCTGCTCCTGATACTCCACACTCTCTTGCGACTTCAAGATATGGTACTCTTGCATTTTTTGTTATAATGTCGAGAATCTTTTTATCAAGATTATCAATTTGTAAATTATCTGACATTTTTATATCAATTAATTAATAGATTGAAACAATAAGTTTTTAAAATATTACAAATTTAAAGTAAAAAATAGAAATTGATATTATGAACTGAAATGTTTTTCAATGGAAAATTGGCAATAAACGCTCAGTTTAATGAATTATCAGCTTGTACGGTTAATATAACCAACAATGTCCTTAATATCAGAAAAACCTTTTTCAATGAGATACTTTTCAATGCCTTCAAGTATTTTAACAGAAGCCTGAGGATCAATAAATGAAGCTGTCCCAATCTGGACTGCACTTGCACCTGCGAGCAGAAATTCCAATGCATCTGAGGTAGTCATTATACCTCCCATTCCAATAACAGGGATATGGACTGCTTTTGCAACCTGCCAAACCATTCTGAGTGCTACCGGTTTAATTGCAGGACCTGAAAGGCCTCCGGTTATTGTCGATAAAGATGGTCGCATTTTTCCTACATCAATCGACATCCCCAGCAAAGTATTAATAAGTGAGATAGAATCTGCCCCTTCTTCTTCAACGACTCTGGCAAAATCAACAATATTTGTAACATTTGGAGACAATTTAACAATAAGTTTTTTCGAGTAAACAGTTCTTACTGCTTTAGTAACTTCACGAGCTGAATCGAGATTTGTACCAAATGCCATCCCTCCCATCTTTACATTAGGACATGAAATATTAAGTTCAATTGCCGGAATCTTTTCAAGAGCGTTAATTCTTTCTGCAAGTTGAACATAATCTGCAACATAGCTGCCATTTATATTTACAATAATGTTAGTATCATATACTGAAATACGAGGATATAAATTTGTTTCAAAGTAATCGATCCCTTTATTCTGCAATCCGACAGCATTTAACATGCCTGATGGAGTTTCTGCCATTCTAGGGTAACGATTGCCTTCTCTTGGTTCCAGGGTTGTTCCTTTAACAACGATGCCACCCAATCTTGATACATCCAGAAAATCATCGAATTCAGGTCCATATCCAAATGTACCGGACGCTGTCAGGACAGGGTTTTTAAAATGTAATTCACCAATAGAAAAACCAAGATTCACCATTTCAAGTCATTTATATTGAATACCGGACCATCAATACAAGTACAAAGGTTGCCTTTTACTGTTTCTACAATACAACACAAACAGGCTCCTATTCCGCATGCCATGAGGTTTTCGAGGGAAACTTCACAAACAATATTATTCTTCCTGGAATACAATGCTACTGCTTTCATCATTGAATCTGGTCCACAGCAATATATTTTATCGTATTTTAGTGTTGACAGGATTGAATGAGCTGTAACAAAGCCTTTTTCCCCCTTAGAGCCATCTTCAGTAGTCAGAAAAACCTTTCCTATTTTAAGATACTCATCATACTCAATTATACGCTCACTATTCCTGAATCCCAGAAGAATATCAGGAGTTATGCTTATCGATTTTAACCATTTTCCCAGATATAATAATGGTGCTATACCGCATCCTCCTCCAACAAGAAGTACCTTTTCTTTAAGACCTGGAATCGAGAATGAATTGCCAAGAGGATAAATAATATTCAAAATATCATCTTTTAGGAGCTTAGAGAGTGTTTCTGTGCCTTTACCTGCTATCTGAATCAATAGTTTAATAGCATTATTGTCATAATCAACATCATGTATTGAAATGGGACGGCGAAGAAATGTTTCAGGACTACCATCGACCCTTACCTGAAGAAACTGTCCTGGCTTTATATCAGGAAGTTTATTACCCGCTGATAAATCGAGAATGAAAAAATCATTACTAATGCGCTTATTATCAATTATTTTAAAATCTTCAATGCGCTTTGCCATTAATTAAATGTTTGTGACAAAGATAATTCTAAAGTGTGATTTCAGGAAATAAGTTACCCAGATAATTTGAAGTAATATTTTGATCTATTAAATACTTACCCTTAATGTGGGAAGAATTCTTCAAAACTGTTATTGTCGTAGAACCAGACAATTTTTCTTATTGAAGTTGATCTATTTTGAGATGGAACAACAGTTTCAGTTTTTACTTCTTCCTTCTCTGAGCTCACAAAACCAAATTCAGGGCTATATAACTCATTTTTAGTGAGTTTAGGATCTTCTTTTCTATTTAATAACTGCTCATCTTCAAAAAGAGTCTGCATTTTAAGGTCCTTATACATCGCTCCTTTGCCAAATAATAGCCAGTCAGTTGAAATAAACCTGTATTTTTCAAGCATTTTCAATACAAAATCAAGACTTGGATTATTTCTACCTGAGAGTATATGGGAGATACCCGAAGCCTGAACACCGATTTCTTCGGCAAATTGAGCCGAAGTTTTATTTTCTGCTTTTAGAAATTCAAGTAATCGTTCCTTCATTTTGGAAAACATTGATATTACAAATGTAAATAATAATAAGTTCTCATTTGTAATTTAATTGCGTTACATATGTAATTTTATGAAATCAATAGATATTTAGTCTTATCTCCAATATATGTATCTATTTAATATACAGTATATTATAATTTAACCCTATCTGAAGTAATATTATGCATTAGACGTATATTAATATGATATACAGACTATTATGTTATATTTCTAAAAAAATTGCATCATTCCTTAATCAATTTGCGACAAACAAGGCAGTTAAAGAATCATATACAAGTACTTATAATTCTGATTTATTGTGTTTTATATGGATGACTATATTTGTCATAATAATGTTTAGTTTTGTAATGCAAATTGAGTACAAATACAGTTACATATGTAATTATATATGTAAATTCTGCGAGTTACAGATGTAATCTCATGCAACTTGTGAATAATATAATGTAACTGGTAATTTTCTGCAATTTTAAGAATCACAGTTGGAAAGTATAATCTGTAAAAATGAAAATTCCTGCCTATCCTGAAGGTTCAGTTCAAATATTCAATTCTGAGGAGGTTAAGTTTTATGAGATATTTCTCCTCCTACTGTAGATGAACGTTTTAAGGTTTATGATTGCAATGCGCGGCTTTACATCAAAAAGGAATTCCGGCACAATAATTATGCTAAAGAAAAAAGACTGGCAAAGATAAATGGGCTATTTCCTATTCTGGCTTAAAGTTTCTGGCAACTTCATCATTGAACTCATTCTCTGAACGGGCTATAACGGCTGTGGCAAGGCAATTACCAATAACGTTAACAGAAGTACGTGCCATATCCATCAGGACATCTATCCCAAGGATTATGAAGATAGGTTCAACCGGCAATCCGAAACTTGCTGCAGTGCCTAATAAGATGACCAGAGATGCTCTGGAGACCCCGGCAACACCTTTACTGGTAAGCATCAGGGTAAAACAGATCAGGAGCTGTTTTTGAATAGGAAGGTCTATACCAGCAGCTTGTGCAACAAAAATTGAAGCAAGAGAAAGATATAGAGTTGTTCCATCGAGATTAAAACTATAACCGGTAGGTATGACGAAAGCTACTATCTTCCTTGGTATTCCGAACTTCTCCATTGATTCCATCGCTGATGGCAAAGCCGACTCAGAGTTTGATGTGGCAAAAGCTATTGTTGCAGGTTCAGAGACAGCTCTGATAAACGGTTTAATCGGTATTCTGAAAATAAGGGCAACAGGAACAAGTACAAATCCCAGAAATACTATTAGTGCTACATATAAGGTTGCAAGAAGTTTAAAGAGATTATACAAAATATCCAGTCCCATGTGGCCGACAGTAAACGCAATTGCTGCAAATACAGCAACCGGGGCGAAATACATGACTATGTTGGTGAACTTAAACATTACTTCAGCCAGACTTTCACTAAAACGAATCATCGGAGAGCGGTACTTTTCCTTGACCATAGCAACAGCGATTCCAAAGATGATACTGAATATTACAATCTGGAGGATTTGACCTTCAAATATTGCTTTTGCAATATTTTCAGGAAATATATGAAGAAAAAATTCACTCGTTGATAATGCCTTGATAGTTGTAATAGGTGCAATATCCGGATTTGGAGGTAAAACAACACCAACGCCCGCTTTGCCTATGTTAATTGCCAGTAATCCAATTACCAGAGCAAGTGTAGATACGATTTCGAAGTATAGAAGCGACTTCCATCCCATCCTGCCAATCTGCTTAATATCAGCATGTCCGGCAATTCCGACAACAAGAGTGGAAAATAGCAGAGGGGCTATAATGGTCTTAATAAGTCGTAGAAAAATATCACTTAAAAACTGAAGTTTTTTTGCCACGTCAGGGACATCATATCCAAATTCAGCTCCGGCAACCATGCAAACAAGAATCCAGGTCGTGAGAGATCGTTTACGAATAGCATAAACAACAAGTAGAAATACACTTAAAAGACGAAAGATCAGAAGTATAACTGAAGGTATTTCAAGCAGATTATTAGCTTTTGTCACCAATAAAACCAAAGTAAAGCTTATAGTACCCAATAAGAAATAAGGGAAAAACTTCCATTTTTTATCCATAAACTCCTTTTTTTCTAATCTTAGTTCTCTTCTTTCGGGAAAATCAACTACAGGTTCCGGAACAATCTGAATGATCATGCCCGCTGCATCCGGAGCATGAACCTGAAGCAGGCGATAATTCAGCTTCAGTAGCATCGCGAACATCTATAATTTTCCCTGAAAAATAAAGATCCAGATCAGCCATTGGATGATTAAAATCCATTTTTACAGTTGTATCTGTAATTTCATTAATTATTCCACTCAAAGGATTACCTTCAGAATCCATCATCGGAACTTCGTTGCCGACCCTGCAGATCTCTTCGTTTAGTATTCCATCTGTTTCAAAAACAGATTTAGGGACATCAACGATCATATCTTCCCTTCTTTCACCATAAGCCATTTCAGAACTCAGTGAAAATTTGAAATGATCTCCCAGTGATAGAGTATTGATGTTTGCTTCAAATACAGGAAGCAATCTGCCTGTACCAAATATGAATGAAAGAGGCCTTGTTTCGCCCAGCGTTTCAATTATTCTTCCTTCTGAATTACTTTCTCTTAACTCATAAATAAGAGAAACCATTTTATTATTTTCAATCTTCATTGTATGTTCATTTTTGTTTTAAAAACCGGCACAAATATAAGCTAATTTGCTGGCAGGCAAAACCGCACAGAAATATTTTTCAGAAATTCAGGATGTTGTCACGAAAAAATTAATTGCAGACAGAAAGATTTAAAAAGTAAAACTAATTCTTATTTCAGGATTACTATAAACACCATATCCTGAATCATTTAAAGCCCATAATATCATCATATTCATTGAGGAACGTCTACCTAACTGCTGGCTTAAACCGCCTCCTGCAAGAATAGTATTAATATAAAACCTTTTTGAAAATACTGGCGGATTCTTCCAATATGAAGACTCGAGGTTCAGCAACTCATCTTCTATGTGCAGAAAGATACCTGTATTTGATCCTACCGGCAGCACTGATCCCAGATCCTTAACAACCACAAACTCCATGTATGTTTTTAATCCATAAATATTTGTCCTGTCTGACTGATATTTATAAAACCTGTAATCTGGTCCGGCAGCAACAGCCAAACGGGGAAATAACCATACTCCGATAACCGGGGAAACCTGAATATCAGTTATTGTTCCAAACTGTAATCCGAAGTTTCCGCCATAGAATAACCGCTCTCTTAATGGAGGAGCTGCTTCTTTTTGTTGTTGACCAAAAACTACTGAGAATGAAGCAAATACTAGAAAACCTGTTAATAATGTATTTCTGATTGAACGATTTGAGTATGTCAGCAAATATTTTAAAATCATATTCTCAATTTTGTAAATTTATAAGTGAGTGGTGCAAATAAACGAAAAAATGCATTTAATAATATAAAATGAGTGTCGGCATTTATACATATAAATTTAATTTTTTCATACTATACCCGAAGGGATTCCTCATTTCGCTCCCCATATTCTTTTTTAATTAGTTGATTTACAGTCGCTACATTCGGAATGACACTTTCTGGTTGGGGCACGGGGAGGAAGAAGCGGCGATTCGATTTGGTAGTAGAAAATATTAACATATCCAGAACGAATCGCCGCTTCTTCCTCCCTCCCTTTCAAAATAACAGTGTCATCCCGAACGAATCCACCCAAGCTAAAATTTGCAAATTTCTGGTTTCTAGGTGGATGAGTGAGGGATCTGTGTCTCCCTTAGCAGAACTTTGAAAAGATGTTGCCATTAGTAATTCATCTACCGACAACGAATCTCCGTCACTTCCTCGATTTCTATCTGACTTTATTATTGATTACCGACACTCATGTAATATTTTAACCTGATCCTACCTTCTTGTGTATTTAGTTAATTTGACAACCATATCGGGACACTTTATCATTTTCCTAAACTATATTTGTTAATTAAATTTTTAAACGGAACAATGTGAGTAAATCAAAACTGTTCCTTTCTGTAATCTTCTGCTTTTTGAGCTTTTATATGCTCGCTCAAAACAAACATACCATCAGTGGTTATGTAAAAGATGCAAGAACAGGTGAAGAATTAATAGGGGCTGCTGTTTTTGTAAAAGAATTATCTACTGCAGGAACCTTTTCAAATGCGTATGGGTTTTATTCAATTACTCTTCCTGAAGGTAAATATAATTTAACTGTTCAGTTCATTGGTTATGAACCTATATTGACTCAATTAGTTCTAAAACAAAACCTTAGACAGAATTTTTCCTTAACTGAAAAAATCAGCGAATTAACAGAAGTAATAATAACTGCAGAAAAGAAAGATGAAAACATCAACAAAGTGCAAATGGGTGTTGATAAGATGGTTATGAAGGAAATTCAGAATATTCCGGTATTGATGGGTGAAAAAGACGTGTTAAAAACCCTGCAACTAATGCCGGGAGTAAAATCTGCCGGAGAAGGGAATAGCGGTTTTTATGTCCGGGGAGGTGCCACTGACCAGAATTTGATTTTACTCGATGAAGCAACCGTATATAATGCGTCCCATCTTTTAGGTTTCTTTTCTGTATTCAATTCCGATGCTATTAAGGATGTGACTCTTTACAAAGGCAGTCAGCCAGCTGAATACGGTGGCCGACTTTCTTCGGTTCTTGATATCAGGATGAAGGATGGCAATGATAAAAAATTCGGAGTTGAAGGGGGGATTGGAATAATCTCATCCCGATTGAAAATTGAAGGTCCGATTGTAAAGGATAAAGGTTCATTTACCATCTCGGGAAGAAGAACTTACGCTGATCTCTTTCTAAAACTTTCCAGCGACACTTTAATCAACAGATCAACACTTTACTTCTATGATTTAAATGCAAAAGCAAATTATCGGATCAACAGCAACAACAGAATTTTTCTGTCAGGTTATTTTGGCAAAGACGTTTTAGGACTTGCTGACAGATTTGCATTTGATTGGGGAAATGCCACCGGGACCTTACGATGGAATCATCTTTACGGAGATAAATTATTTTCAAATACCTCTGTTATTTTTAGTAATTATCAATATAACATCCATCTGAATTTCGGGACAACAAAAGGACTTATCATTTCCCGAATCCAGAACTATAATCTTAAACAGGATTATCAGTATTTTATCAGTTCAAAATACAGCCTGAAATTCGGTTTCAACTCTCTCTATCATAAAATAGTACCCGGTTTAGTTACGTTGGAAAGTGACACAAAAACCGATCAGCTTAACCTTACTAAAAAATACGCCTGGGAAAATGCAATTTACCTTTCTAATGAATACAGGCCGTTTAATCTTTTAAATCTTGAATTCGGCCTCCGCCTTTCGTCTTTCAGTATTTTGGGACCTGGAGACTTTTATACCTATGATCAGAAAGGGAATACAACTCTTACCACTAAATACAATTCAGTTCAGTTTGTAAAAACCTACTTCAATCCCCAACCACGTATCTCAGTGAATTATATCCTGACAGAAAAAAATTCTGTAAAAGTATCTTATGCCAGAAACATCCAGGACCTTCATCTTCTTTCCAATTCAACTTCCGGAAATCCGACAGATGCTTGGATTCCCAGCAGCAATAACGTAAAACCTGAGATAGCCGATCAGGTCTCCCTGGGCTATTTCAGAAACTTCAATGACAATAACTTTGAATTTTCTGCCGAAACATATTTCAAATATCTGCAAAACCAGGTTGACTTTAAAGACGGTGCAGAGATTAATTTGAATGAAAATGTAGAGTCACAACTTCTTTTCGGAAAAGGCAGGGCTTATGGCATAGAGTTTTTTATTAAGAAAAAATATGGTAAACTTAATGGATGGTTAGGGTATACATTAGCTGCAAGTGAGAAGAAAATTGAGGGTATAAATAATGGTCAATACTATAAGGCAAAGCAGGACCGTACCCACGATCTTTCAATTGTTGGAATTTATGAGATGTCAAAGAAGTGGACAGTCTCTGCAACCTGGGTTTATTATACCGGCAATGCTGTCACATTTCCAAGCGGGAAGTATTATTTGAACGGAAGGGTTGTGAACTATTATACTGAAAGAAATGGTTATCGAATGCCTGCCTATCATCGCCTCGATATAGGAGCCACATTGCAAAGTAAGAAAACAGCAAATTTTGAATCGAGCTGGAGTTTTTCATGCTACAATGTTTATGGTCGCGAAAATGCTTACTCTATAACATTTCAGCAGGATCCAAATGATGCAACCAGGACACAGGCAATTCAAACAACGTTGTTCCGTTGGATCCCTTCTGTTACCTATAATATAAAATTCTAGAAATGAGAAAATATATTAGCATCTTTTCGGTAATTATCTTAATGGGATTTTCACATTTATCTTGTACCAAAGTAGTTGATATAAATCTGAATGATGCTGCTCCAAAATTAATTATTGAAGGAGGAATATCCGACAAATTGGCATCTTGTTCCGTTAAACTTTCAAAAACAGTAAATTTTGATAAGCCAAATGATTTCCCTGCCGTTACAGGAGCTTTGGTAACAATAACAGATGAATTCGGAGAATATGCAGCACTCACCGAAACAACGCCTGGTCTGTATAAGGCGGATTTCTACAGGGGTAATGCGGGCAAAACTTATACTGTCACCGTAAATGCCGAGGGAAAAACTTATACTGCCAGCTCCAGAATGGCATATCCGATAGCCATTGACACACTTATTCCGCAAAGAATCACTTTCGATCACTTTGGGAAAACCGAAACTTTAAATTTTGTAAAAATTCAATATCAGGACCCAAAGTGGGAGGAAAATTATTACCATTTTATCGAAAAAATAAACAGTATGATATCAACCGATATTATGATAGATAATGATATTCTAAGAGATGGAAATGTTATTTCCCAGCAAATATATTCTGAGAACCCTCCTATTCAGGAAGGAGATACCATAACTGTTTATTTGCAGACCATCCAAAAAGATATTTTTAATTATTTCGCACAACTTAGCCAGGTAACCAGTCAGGATCGGGGAGGCCAGGCTGCCGCTCCTGCCAATCCGACTTCAAATTTCAGCAATGGGGCACTTGGCTATTTCAGTGCATATTCTGTTCGCTCAAAAAGAATAATCATACCATAAAGAAGCGAAGAAAATCTACTTAGCTATTTTTAGTCAGAGCTCTAAAAAACATGTATCTTTATATCATGTTTAATAGTTCAATTAGAATAAATTAATATTGATATTATGTCACTTACAGAGAAAATTTCCAGCGATCTTATAACTGCAATGAAAGCGAAAGATAAAATTGCCCTTGAAGCTATAAGAGCTGCCAAGACTGCATTTGTTCTTGCCCGGGCTGAGAAAGGGATTGAAGTCCTTGGCGCTGAAGAAGAATTGAAGATCATTCAGAAGTTAGTTAAACAGAGAAGAGAGTCTGCAACAATCTATAAAGAACAGAACAGAGCTGATTTATATGATAGAGAAGTTGCTGAAGCGGATGTACTTGAGAAATATCTCCCGGCTAAAATGAGCGGGGAGGAACTTTTAAGCATCGTCAAAGGGATTATTGCAAGGGTAGGTGCCAAATCGCCTGCTGATATGGGTAAAGTGATGGGGGTTGCTACAAAAGAGCTTGCAGGCAAAGCTGACGGGAAAGAGATTTCAGCTATAGTTAAAAAGATTCTGGGTTAATAGTCTTAACCAGCAAACTTCTTCAACGCAAGTAAAATCTGAATAAGAACTTGACTGCAAGACCGCAAGACTGCAAGACTGCAAGACCGCAAGACTTATTAAATATAAGAACCGATTGTCCCGCTGAAAAGTACTTTCAGAAAATCGATGTGGTACCACATCTTAGCGTAGAAATAGAATAAAATCAGCAAAGCAACCAGGAAAGTAATGAACAACCCGAGATATTTACCTGCGGCAGAGTTCCCCGATTTGACCAGCTTCACTGATAAATATTTTAGCCAGTCTTCCAGTTTCATAAACAGGGGATAAAAGATTACTATTATGATGCCCATACCAAGGAAGGTAAATACCACAGGCCTGAAGTGATTTTTATAACTTACCAGATAGGCACTGATTGCGTTGGTAAGTAGGGTTGCTGTAAGAATGGTAATTGTTGCGACAACAAAACGGAAGAAAAATTTGTACATAGAAGTAACTAAAATGGTAAATAGCTTTATTCAGTTTTGAAACACGATGCCGGCAAATTTGCTCCGTTAAAAAGATTTGGTGTGGAAGTATTACTCCATGCAAAACGAACCGTTACCGGCGACTTAACATTTTTGGAGGTCACAATTACCTGCTGACCTTTTATTTTGGCATCAGCCGGATAAAAAACTTTATCGCTACCGGCAACTTCAAAACAGATAAGTTTATCGCCAATTATATGCAATCCTTCGCTATGGTCAAATGAAATTATAGCTTTGTTTTTTTCAATCGTTATGTCTTTAAACAAAGGCCCGGAATCTTCAATTGTTTCTGTTTTGTAATATCTGTTAAGTGCAATATTTGCCAGTCGAATTGCCGGATCCAGTTTATTTTTAGGATGGATATTAGTTGTATCTCCAACATCGCTCACAACAACCATTCCGGTATTTGGCACTTCGAGAACTTTTCTCTGGGCATCACGCACCTCCACTCCTTGAAAATTGTTCCCGTATGTGTAAGGTGCAATCTGAACGAAATAGAATGGGAAATCATACTCCCACTTGCTCCTCCAGCTTTTAATCAGACCTGAAAGCATCTCCTTATAAGCATAGGCATTAATAGTGTTGGCCTCACCCTGATACCACAATACTCCTGCAATTCGGTAAGGTATCATAGGTGAAATCATTGAATTGTAAATCCTTGCAGGGTCAACAGGTCCCCAGGGTACCGGTTTTTGCTTAGCTGCTGCTTCTCGAAGAAGACTGTCTTTCTGAATAACCTCTTCCGGCATCCATGCTTCAGCAGGAGTTCCTCCCCAACTTGAATTTATAACCCCCATTGGCACACCCAATTCTTTATGCAGTTTTCTGGCAAAGAAATAAGCGATAACACTAAAAGGTTTCATTGTTTCAGGGGTGCATGATGTCCACTCTCCTTTAAAATGATCCTGCGGATAATGCGATGTGGCCTGAGAAACAGTAAAAAGTCTGATCTCAGGATAATTGGCATTCTTAATCTCCTCCTCGCCATTAACAATTCCTGACTGAGCAGACATTTCCATGTTCGACTGTCCTGAACATACCCAGACCTCTCCTATTAACACATTTTTCAATGTAAGTTCATTATAGCCCTTAATATGAATATTGTATGGTCCGCCTGCCCCGGGAGTTTTAATAGTTATCTTCCAGGTACCCTGATTGTCGGCCTTTGTTGTAACTTCGGTATCTGTCCAATCTGCTCTCACTACAACCGGTTCACCTGTCTTAGCCCATCCCCAGATAGTTACAACGGAATTTCTCTGCAGAACCATATTATCCGAAAATATTTCAGGAAGAGAAATATTGGCATGGGCTACATTTAGAAAAACTGATAAAACAACAACTGCCAGTGACAGTCTTTTTAAAAATGTATTCATGATGTTATGATATTAAAATCTTTTTTTTCTGAATATTTTCTTTGAGCTGTTTGATCTGTGCTCCGGTTCTTTCCATTCCGGCAGCGGTCCTAAATCATCGGGAGGCGGAATCTTTGGAATACTGCTTTTAATTAAATTCTCTATTTTTTTCAGTTTATATATCTCCCTCTGAGTGACCAAAGTGATAGCTTCCCCTTTCTCATTCACCCGTGCCGTTCTTCCTACCCTGTGAACATAGTCTTCTGCATCGTGAGGCACATCATAATTGATTACCATGTTAATCTCTTTGACATCAATTCCCCGGCTCATAACATCTGTTGCCACTAAGATCCGTATTTTTTTAGACCTGAAATCCCGTAAAACTTCTTCTCGTTTATCCTGTTCGAGATTAGACGAAATTCCATGTGCAGGAAAACCATTTCTGTTTAATGATCTGACGATATCAGTTATCTTACTTTTGGTAGAAGTAAAAATAAGGATACTGTCGTAATGTTTACGTTCAGCTAAAAGGTGTTTTATCAGGTTTACTTTCTGTTCCTCAAATACCAGATATACCTTTTGGTCAACACCTTCTGCAGGCTTTGACATGGATAAAGATATTTCAACGGGATCGTGCAATATTTTCTGTGCCAGCTGTCGGATACTCTTTGGCATAGTAGCACTAAAAAGTAAGGTCTGATGCTTCTTTGGCAGATAGGAAATAATCGTATTAATATCATCAATAAATCCCATATCTAGCATTCTGTCTGCCTCATCTAAGATTAAATGCTTAAGATTTTTAAAGTTGACACCACCCATTTTCAAATGCGACATTAACCTGCCGGGAGTTGCAATTATGATATCAGCACCATTAATGAATGCGTCCTTTTCAGATTGCCAGTCCCGCCCGTCGCCACCTCCGTAAATTGCCATCGATTCGGCAGGAATGAAATAGGAAAATCCCTGTATCTGCTGGTCGATCTGAATAGCTAATTCTCGTGTTGGAACTATAATCAGAGTGTCTACATGCGTTTCTTTTCTTCCGATTAGCTTATCAAGCACAGGTAGAACAAATGCCGCTGTCTTTCCGGTACCTGTTTGCGCACAGGCAATTAAATCGCGGTTTTCCAGTATGATGGGGATAACCAATTCCTGAATGGGCGTGGCCGTTTCAAAACCCATGTATGAAATGGCTTCCAGTAATTGTTCTTTAAGATTTAGTTCTGTAAAATTCATTATATTTTTAAGTGCCTGATTTTATTGAATATTTCTTTATTCTTTCATCAGCAGATATTATCAGCCAAGAATCGTCAAAAGTACCAATTTTTAAGCAGGTTTTTTACATATAATAATAAACCAATTCAAATCAACACAACTTTAAATTTTACTTCACTTTTATATTCAATTAAATGAGTGTCGGCATTTATACATATAAATTTAATTTTTTCATACTATACCTGAAGGGATTCCTCATTTCGCTCCCCATATTCTTTTTTAATTAGTTGATTTACAGTCGCTACATTCGGAATGACACTTTCTGGTTGGGGCACGGGGAGGAAGAAGCGGCGATTCGATTTGGTAGTACAAAATATTAACATATCC
>Ga0209540_10000377_pt1 | contig 43974 bp, 32 predicted proteins | sample BarGraIncu01121A_FD_184501 | JGI IMG/M metagenome (GOLD analysis project Ga0209540, IMG submission 184501) | Arctic peat soil microbial communities from Barrow, Alaska - Barrow Graham LP Incubations 011-21A (SPAdes) (version 2) | ecosystem: Environmental > Terrestrial > Soil > Wetlands > Peat... | reverse complement strand
GCCATCGATGCGTACGGCCACGGCTTGCCCAACCGGACCGGCCGAGGTCAGTCGTGACCAACCCTTTTCGGTTCTCCATTATTTGTTTCTCTATAGAAAGAATTAAATCAAATACACTACGGGAAAAGATATTGCAAGAAAAGATAGTTGAAAAATAAGTTATTATAAGCAAGATATATTTGTTTTCAATTCCTGGTTCGTATTATTTATGATCCGGTTTAAATACTTTATCAAGAAACGCCACCATATAGTTGACGGTAGGAGTGAACCAAGGGTCGAACAACCAGAAGGTATGCGGAGTATCAGGGATAGTATACACTTCGGAGTAAATCTTATACTGACTCAACATATCTATCATCTCATCTCGTCCGGCATGAAAGCGGGCTTGGGTACTACATACAAACAGAACAGGAACCGATTTCTCATTCACCCAAAAAACAGGAGAAGCATCTTTCCATATCTCCGGTTTATCGTAGAAGGTACCGCCAAGCCAGTCTACATCGGCAGAGTTTGGTTTACGCACCAGGTTTAAAGAGCCGGGAGCCATAAAATCAACTACACCGTCGATATCAATCACGGCATGAATGCTGCTTTTGGTGGTGGTAGTTCCTATGGTTCCCTCAAACTTAGACACATTGTTGGTCATACCCGCCAAAGCAGCCAATTGTCCTCCTGCCGAATTACCTTCTATGGCAATATGTGTGGTGTCAATTCCGTATTTGTCGGCATTTGCTTTCACCCAACGGATGGCGGACTTAATATCAAAGAGAGCTATCGGGAATTTTGCTTCGGTGGACAGACGATATTCCACTGGTATGGTTACATAGCCCTGCAAAGCAACGCGTTGTGCCATTGGAGCTTCCATGGTTTTGTTTCCCGAACGCCATCCTCCACCGTGTATCATGAGTAATGCAGGATACTTGCCTTTTTTTGCGGGACGGAAGATATCCAGATGCAAGTCTCTTTTTTGGTTCATAGAGTCGGTAACCGTAGCATAGACAAGATTAGTGCTTTCAAGTAAGGATACATCCTTTATCCGTTCTGCTATTTTGACCTGCGGATAATTCTTTTTGATTTTTAGTCCTGCCTGATAGGTAGTATATGTGGTATCGCGCGGAAGAGGAAGTGCATTGGTTGTTGTGGGTACAATCAACATCAAACAAATTGATAACGAGAGAATTTTAATTTTGTAGTACATGATATAAGGGTTAATGTGATGAAAAAAGTGATTGGGATGAATTGCCGTCCCATTTATGGGACGGATAAGAATATAAAATCATTATCGGCTTTAGCCAACTATCGACGGTTATTTGGTAATACTATTCAGCGTGTAGCTCTTTTTGTAATTATTTGATTTTCATTTCGACTTGTCGAAATGAAAATCAAATGTTGGGTTGTTAGTTTATGTCACCCCCAGTTACGCTTCGCTCACCGGGGGTTATTCACATTTAGCCACTTCGTGGCAATAAGTCGTTTTTCAATACATCTTCTTTTCAACACAGCAAAAATAGAATTTTAAAACCGGAGACATGTTCAAAAAATGATTTATAATGGTGGTTTTTTGATTATTCGGGGTGAATTCCTTTTCGATAGTATCTTGTTTGACCGGATAGTACCAATAAAAAACGAGGATATCCGTTTTTTATGCGGATATCCTCGTTCGATTTTATTGCCCTTAGGCGGGATATTATTTTTTCGCTTTCACGCTGATCACGGTTAATGACATAGGTTGAACGGTGTAGGAAAAGTTCCTGGCAGCTTTAAAGTCGGAGGTTACCGGTTTTACCTTATCGGGGGTTTCGAAGCTGTTTTTAGCATCGGCTTCTCCCGCAAGTATGCTCACAGTGGCTTTTGTTCCTATTCCTTTGAACTGCGATAAATTCACTTTGAAAGCTTTTTCCACCTTAGCACTGTTTACCAGTTTGATAATCACATCGCCTGTTTTGCTATTGCGCACGCACGAAAAGGCTAATGCTGTATCGGCCTTGTTGGTGGCGGGTGTCACTACATTCGAATGATACATATCACCCTCATTGGTAGAGAATAATTGCTGAACATAATAATTAGGGGTGCGATAGATGGTTGTATTGTTGAAATAAATCATATCGGGATTCCATTGCGTATGTCCTGCTTTGGCTAACAAAGGAGCATAAGAAGAAAGACGCACCACATCGCCGTTGCGTTCCAACGAAGTCATATAAGCTGCTTCGGCAATAGCATTGAACAGGGTGTTACCCCATGAAGCATATTCGCCAAGGTATACTTTTGATTTCGAACGATCATAAGCGTCATAACGCTTCTGATTAGCAAGAAACCATTCGGGTTTCATGTAGTAATGTTCGTCCACCATGGGTACATTTTCTTTGTTGGCAAACTTCCAACCCTGTTCAAAATCCTCTCCATCGGGTGAAGGGCCCACTGTTCCTATCACTGTAATCTCAGGATGCTTGGCTTTTACCACGTCGTAGATCAGTTTAAAGCGTTCTTTGAATTCCGGTGTAATCTTATCTTCGTTACCTATGCCCACATATTCCAAATTGAAAGGTTTTGGATGTCCTGCTGCGGCTCTTTTGGCTCCCCAGGTGGAAGTAACAGGACCATTTGCCCATTCTATCAGGTCTAACACTTCCTGAATATACTCAGGCATCTCGCTAAGTTGAATTCCTTTTTGTCCTGTTCCGCCAATACGCCATGTTCCGCCCGAATTCTGACAACTCACTGCTGCAGGAACTACAGGAAGTGGTTTAGCACCCATATCTTCGCAAAACTGAAAATACTCGAAATAGCCTAAACCGGCAGTTTGATGATAATTCCAAATGTTTTTCTGAGCCACGCGTTGTTCTACCGGACCTATGGTGTTTTTCCAGCGATACATATTGCCCACCCCATCACCATGTACCAGACAACCGCCCGGGAAACGCATAAATTTGGGTTTTAAGTCGGCAATGGTTTGTGCTAAATCGGCACGAAGTCCGTTTGCTCTGTTTTTGAAGGTATTTTGTGGAAAAAGTGAAACCATATCGATAGCAATTTTTCCTTTGGCTTTGGCTAATAACACCAAACCGGCACTATCCTGACTTTGATTTACCGAGATAGTGGCTGCATATTTCTTCCAGTCTTTGGAGGTGGTGGTGAAGGTTGTTTCGCCCAGTGTTTCTCCTTTTTTATTTACGAGTTTCACCTGAATAGGCATTGAGCTACCATCCTGTTGAGCAATGAAAACAGAGAAATCATATTTCACTCCTGCCTTTACAGAGATACCATCAAAGCCGGAGTTCTTCAACCCGATGCCTTCCTGACCAACCTCTTCTATCTTCAGCACTGCATAGTGTGGATTGTTTGGATGTACAGGCGAAGTTGTTTCTACCGAAAGAGCTCCATAGCCATAACCCTGAGTGATATATTCCCAGGCGGTAAATGAATTCCAATCGCTATGATCAGTAGGGTTATATTCAAACGATCTGTTTTGAATCAGTTCGGCATATAATCCGCCATCGGCTGCATAATTGATGTCTTCGAAAAATACGCCAATCAAATCGGGACTAATGGCTTTGGAGTTGCTGACTTGCTTTGGTTGAGAATGAGCTGTACAGATGGCTCCCAACAACATTGCGAGTGTAAAGAGGTGTTTTTTCATGCTTATTAGTAGTGTTTAAATTGATTAAGATTGTAAGATAGATATAGTGTAGTATTCTTTATTTCAATAGCTGTCCCATTTATGGGACAGATGAAGAATCCAGAATTTTATTGGCTTTAGCCAAATGGCAGTTGTAAATTTGGCTAAAGCCCTGTGATCATATGCAATTTATTCCGTCAGCTAAAGCAGACGGCAATTGAAAATAAACTTCTATATACCATTTCGGGAAACTTCAATTTAATTTAAACTTCATTTACCATTGAACTTATTTTGATTTCTTCTCGAATTTATTCAAATCAAGCTGTATCTTATCAATATCTGGCATCCATCCGCTTGCATTGGATAGACGAACGGTATTGTTTCCTTTGTTTAGTTGTACAGTGATAGTAGTAGTGGCAGGAGTTAGCGGTTTAGAATTCAAGTCTTTTAAAAACGTATCCACCCTGTTTACTGTTAAGGTTGCCTGTTGGTTTCCGGCACTTATGTAGGTAAGGGTAAGCGTATAGTTGCCTGCAAGATTTGCATAGATATCGCGGAACTCGATATAATTATCGGCACGATTGCCCAACCAGACTGTTTTTGCCCCTCCGGAACATTTAGCATCAGCAATCACCCTGCCTTGTTCGGAGACCACTTCGCTGTTTTGTGTCAGATTGAAATTATTTATCCAGGCATATTCCGCTTCAAATACTTCCTGCAATTTAGCTTGTTTGCCTATCACTTTCAACATAGCCACTCCATGCGAAGGAACGGTGGTAGTGTACATAGAATCCATGCTACCCAAATCGGTATGCGACCAAAGATTACGAACAGTAGCCGCACCTGACAGGTTCAACTCTTTCCATTTCACTGACATAGCAACAGGTGATTCAGTGCGATTGAATAACACTACTGCACGCTCTTTGCTTTGCTTGCCGTTCAATGGTTTTGCCCATATTTGCAATCCGGCTCCATTGTCGGAAATCAAATGTGCCTGTAATCCGGTGGTGTCCTGATTGACAGCAATGACTTCGGCATTGGTAATAATCTCTTTGGTCTCTGCCGACATTTTGGTCAAATCATTTCCCAATACAAGTGGCGAAGAAAGGATGCACCACATGCTCAGATGACTTCGGTCTTCTTCGGCTGTTAGTCCGCGTCCCACCTCCAGCATATCCATATCGTTATAGTGTCCCTGACTGGCGTATGGTGCCAGGTATTTATTCAAATCAACAATGTTAAGGATGCTTTTCCATTGCGCTTTGGAGCCCGGTGCAAAATTAATATCGTTCGACATACGCCATGAATTGGCAACAGTAGTCACCCAGGTACCCGGAAACTGCCAACGACAGGCATTGAAATTAATATCTGTTCTACCTGTATTGTCAATAGCCTTTTTTATAGCGGTATAACGTGTTTTCTCGTCTAACTTTTGTATCAATCCTCCGCAATAATCTACTTTCAGGAAGTCGAACCCCCAGGTTTTGAAGAACAAATCAGCATCTTGCTGGTCATGACTATACATCCCGCCATTTACTCCACCTAGCTGTCCGCTCCATTGCGAACCACAGGTGTTTTCTCCTGCTTCGGAATAAAATCCTGCTTTAAGACCTTTGGAGTGGATATAATCCACCAGCGATTTCATCCCCTTTGGAAATTTGATACTGTCTATCTTTAAACTACCATCGGCATTACGTCCATTAAAGAATCCATCGTCAATGTTTAAATACTTGTAACCGGCAGCGGCCAGTCCTTTTGATGCCATTGCATCTGCTTGTCCTTTGATAATGGATTCATCAATATTTGCGCCGAATTGATTCCAACTGGCCCAGCCCATTAATGGTGATTTTGTTGCTTGAGAAAAGCCGGATAAGCCATATAAGGCTAAGAAAGTGACTAAAAATGTCTTTTTCATTTTTTCTAAAATATGATAGAGGTTGTTTTTTGATTTAATAACGGTATAAAATAATCCCTACAACTTTACAGGCTCTATGCCTTTATGTGTTGGAATAACCTGTTTGATGCTTCCGTCGGTATTAAACTCCATTTTGTCGATACACACTTCGCGGTTATACCCCGCTGCATCACCTTGTGTGATTCCTTTCGGGTAATTGAAGCGGTGGTAAACAAGATACCATTCGTCTTTTCCGGGAATCTGCAACACAGAGTTATGTCCTGTTCCGTAAATACCTGCTTTAGGGTCTTTGGCAATCACCAGATTATCCTTGGAAATGGTAAATGCACCCAGTGGAGAGGTTGAAGTAGCATAACGTACCCGATAATTCTCGCTGCGGGTATCATCTTCAGACCACATAAAGTAATACACACCCTTGCGATAAAACACGTAAGTACCTTCGCGGAAAGTAGTATCGGGTTTCAAAATGGTCAATGTTTCCTGTTTGATAGAAGTCATATCTTCATTCAGTTCGGCACCGGCCATAAATCCATTTCCCCAATAGAGATAGCTTTTACCTGTTTGCGGGTCGGTAAACACATCCTGATCAATTACTTGTCCACGTGTTATTCCTTCGGGGCGGGCATCAATCAACGGTTTTCCAAGGTCAATGAATGGTCCTGTAGGGTTATCGGAAACAGCTACACCAATTTTTTGTGCTGCGGTGAAGTAATAGAAGTATTTGTATTTACCATCTATCTTCTTTTCGATAATACAGGGTGCCCAGGCGTTGCGGTTGGCCCATGTTACATCCTTGCCCAGTTGAATAATCACTCCTTCGTCGGTCCAATCTACTAAATTATCGGACGAAAAGCATTTGAAATAGTTGCCTGACCAATTGGTAAAACCGTCGCTGGTAGGATAGATATAGAATTTGCCTGTTTTTTCAGAATAAAGAATTTCAGGGTCGGCATAATAACCGTTCAACACCGGATTATGATTTTTTACAGCCTCAGCCGTGTAGGTTTCGGGTTTCTTTCCGGCAATGGTTACCGTATATTTCACAGTTCCTTTGCTAAAATCAGCTGCTTTATCGGGCATTACGCTTACTCCTGCAAAGTTGTTTAGTTCGGGGTTGAATGAACTTAAGTTAGTAGCAGTTGTAACAGGAAACACAACCTTTTTGGCAACTGTATCCACTACGATATTGATTTTCTTTAGCTCCTTTGCTTTTGCCGATTCAAACACAGAGGAAACACTTACCCATTTATTGGTCAGACGGGCAGCTTCGTTGGCAGTAATGGGCAACACGGTTCCATGACGTGGATGAAAATCCATGGTTACATCCTGATCGATAACTTTGAAATGCTCCAGATCCGAGCCTTTTGTAAACTGATAGCGTCCGCTGGTGTACATATCGTACATCAAAACCCAATCGGCTGAATTGTTTAGCTTGAAAACACCTGCACCTTCCACCGGACTGGTGGTTTGTTGCATTAAACCACCCACCGATTTCCACTCGCCGGTAAGTTTGTCGGCAACAGCCTTTCTGATTCCTTTTTCGGTATCCTCGGTTTTGTAAAATAAATGGTATTGACCAAATGCTTTTACAATATCTCCATCGATACACGAAGTTTTGTTGGGATTAAAAAACAACTGTTTAGGAGTAGTTTCGAGAGCGGTGAAATCTTTGTTGGCATAACAATAGTAAATCTTATCATAGTCTCCTTTTCCGCTTTTCAGCATCGAAAAGTAAACCATATATTTTCCTACCGATGGGTCGTAAATAGTTTGTGGAGCCCATACGCGCAGCACATCGCCAAATTCATTAGGGAAAACAGTAGGAATGTTGATAGCTGTTGAAGTCCAGTTTACCAAATCGGTTGATTTCAGAAGTACCATACCGCGGTTGGAATCCCAACCTTTATCCGAGGTCATATCGGTAACAACCATGTAAAAGGTTTTTCCATCTTCGCAGCGCAAGATATGCGGATCGCGAACACCACCGGTCAGACTTATCTTCTCGGAGCTGATAACCGGGTTATCCCTGTTAAGTGCTTTGAAGTTATATCCATCGCTACTCAATGCAAAGCGTATTTGCTCTTCATCTTTCCGGTTACCGGTAAAATAAACAAAAAGATAAGCACTGCATTTGTCTTTTGCGGTTACTGCTGCGGTCTTCTTTTTGATGGTTGAGGGAGTTGGTTTTGCCTGAAGAATCGTTAAGCTGCTTAACACCAGGCTTAAACAGAGCAGAATTTTGATTTTTTTTAAAAACATTATTGGTTGGATTTATAGATTAGTCATTAAAGGGATGGATTTTCATTCATCGACTACAAAAATACAGTTATTGAATGAATTACAAGTAAAGAAATCAATCAATATGGTGGATAATTTTCCAAAAGACAGATTGAATGAGCAAGAAAAACGTGAGTTTCCATATCTGTTTAGTAATATAGAAACCCACGTTCAGGTATAACTTTTCTTCAAAGTTCAAAACGATGGAAGCGTTGTAATCAGAATAAGCAAAGTATATGTGTTTTTATTGTTCATTTTTTTCAATGATATTAATATTTAAAACTTAGCTAAACTATCTATGGGACAAATTTACACATTTGTATTCATAGAAAAATGAGAATAATTTATTCAGATAATTTAACGATGTATTTTCCAATAGCTATATATAGAGAAATAGACTTGTAACTCGTAACTATTTGCTCGTAACTACTTAATTATTTGTTTACTACTTTAATAGTTACAGTTGCTTCTTTCAGCCAGGGAGCTGTAAACGTTAGATTCACTTTCCCCTCGCTGCCGGTAGTTTGCACGTAAGCAATTAATCTCCCGTGATAAACACGTTGTACATTGTCGGTGTAATCTCCCATGTCGGAGTTATTGCTAGCTTCCAAACCCAGTAGTTCGGCAGGACCATCGATAGTGCATGTAAGCTCATCCTCCGAAATCATTACGGGAACTCCTTTTTCATCCACTACCTGAACCACTACCTGAGCAATGCCCCGGTCTTTTCTGATTTCAGAAAGTTCGGATTGAGCTGTTATGGAAAAAGGTCTGCCGGATGATTGCAAAGCGTAATTGCAAGTCTGTTGATCTTTCGCATCGAACCCGATAACTTCCAGTTTTCCTTCCTGAAATGGGATATCCCAATAGATGACTCCGGTGCTGTCATTTTGATTCTTTATGTCGCCAAGCTGTTTTCCGTTTAGCAGTAAGCGGGCTTTTGCAGCATTTGTATAACATACCACGCGTATCATCTTTCCTTCTTCATAGTTCCATACCGGCCATGCATCCGTCGATAAGTAACGACTATTTTTAGGTTGCGGGTAAGTGCCAATGTAAGCTGTCGGTTTGTCGCTCCACAAAGCCTGACGGAAATAGCCACGGGGTTTTTTAAAGCCACCAAAATCCAGGAATCCGGAGTAAAACCCACGTGATGGCCATGAGCCCGATTCACCCAAATAATCTATTCCTGTCCACAGAAATTGTCCGAAAATATAGTCATTATCCCGTACGGCTTTCCACGATGCCATGCTATGTCCATTCTCACTCCCGAAGATAACCCGTTTTGGGTACTTGGCATGATCTTGTGCATAGCGGTCCTCTGTATAGTTATATCCGGTTATATCAAGTGCAGCTGGATATTCTGTTTCGTTCGACATGACCACACCGGCTAATGCCGCAGTAACAGGACGCGATGTATCCAATCCACGAACGATGGCGGCTAACCTTTTGGCAATAGCTCCCAGTCTTTCGGCCTTCGGATTGTTTGGCAAATAACCGCCTTGAACAGGTTGGTTGATATTTGCATGATCGAGGATGGGATGAGAATACGGATCGTTAGGATAATCCACCTCATTACCAATGCTCCACATGATGATGGAAGCATGATTACGGTCGCGAAGTATCATATCTCCCAGGTCTTTATTGCTCCATTCTTCAAAATAGGAAGCAGCACCCTGAAATCCGGGAGTGCCTTTGTTCCAACCGCTAAGCCATTTTTTCTTTGAAAACTCCCATTCGTCAAAGGCTTCATCCATAACAAGTATACCCAGTTCGTCGCAGAGCTCGTACACATCAGGTGCCTGAGGATTATGGCTCAGCCGTATGGCATTGCAACCCATTTCTTTCAATGTGCTTAATCTTCGTTTCCACACTTCGCGTGGTACGGCAGATCCTAGACAACCGGCGTCGTGATGAATACAAACGCCTTTTACTTTAGTCCAAATGCCGTTTAGTGCAAAGCCTTTGTCATGGTCAAAAGTCAGTGAGCGAATACCGATCTGTTGTTCATTCTGATCAATTACTTTCCCATTTTGAGAAATGATGGTTTTGAGTGTGTAGAGGTTGGGTTGTTCTAACGACCAGCGTTTAGGTGAAGCAATACTAAGTGTTTGTGCTGAAACCGTTTTTTTATTTGCTTCGGTTTTCAGCTTTTTGGATGACTTAGCAACTATCTTTCCTGTAACAGGATCGATTATTTGATATGATACGAGTATATTTCCAACTTTGTCGCTTTCATTATTGATAGTTGTTTCGATCGATACGTCCGCTTTCTTATTTGTAACGCTTGTGGCTTTAAAATAAATGCCCCATAAGTCGAGATGCACCGGCGAAGCATACACCAAGTAAGTATTCCGATAAATTCCCGAACCGGTGTACCAACGGGAATCTGCATCCAATGTGTGATCTACCCGTACCGAGATCAGATTTTCCTGACCAAACATGATGTACGGAGTGAGGTCATACATAAATGAAATATATCCGTTTGGGCGTTTACCGACACTGTTGCCATTGATAAATACTTCACTGTGATTATATACTCCTTCGAAATAGATATAGACTTTGTTTCCTTTTTCGGAGTCAGGCACGCTAAAGGTTTTGCGATACCAACCAATACCACCGGGCAGATAACCTGTTGCACTGGCTTTATCCGGACTATAAACAGATTTTACGGTCCAATCGTGAGGCAGGTTAAGTTGGCGCCACTTGGAATCATCAAGGCTCGTGAGTGCACCGTCTTTTACATCCGATAGTTTAAACCGCCAGTTGTTGTTGAATAATACATCTCTTCCAAACTGAGGCTTAGCCTCCAGCGTATTGACGAGAAGTAGTACAATGATAATCAACACTAATTTTGCTTTCATTTTATACGTATCTGTTTAAGTGGTTACAAAAATACGGTTATTGAATTTAAATGAAGTAAAGAAATCGATCAATAAAGGGGAGAATTATTTCAATTAGATGAAGGGAATGAAAATATTAACGTGAGTTTCTATATTTGTTTTGCAACATAGAAACTCACGTTTTTTGAAGTTTTTCTCTTTTTAAAGGAGAAAATAGTGTTCAACTAAATACAATCATCTTAATAGCCCGGATTATTTGGTAGTAGATTTTTATTAATCAGAATATCAGATTGAGGAATTGGCCATAACCAAGCTTTAGTTGCATTAAATGTTCTAGTGTCTATTTTAATTTGAGAAAACACCCACTTCGCAGGATCTGTTGGATCAGACAATTTTGATTTGTTATATCCATACACATCATGCACTAATGTTGCATCTTTCCACCTTAGCATGTCTGCGTAGCGTGTTCCTTCCATACAAAATTCAATCCTTCTTTCATGTCTTATTATCTGACGAAGCTGAGTTTGGCTAAGTCCGGTACCTTCTACCGATTCAACTGTAGGCATACCAACTCTTGCACGTACTTTATCAATCAGGTCATAGACTTCCTGAACTGTGCTACCGGATTCAACAAGTGCTTCTGCACGCATCAGGCAGATGTCTGCATAACGCATTAGGATAGTATTCAGTGAGCTGTTGTTCACATCTGCGATGCCATATTCTGCATACTTGCGTGGTTTAGCACCACAAGGGTATTCATCATAACTAGCAGGAATAAAAGTAGCAGTACCATATTTAGAACCCGGCAACACCACTGTAGCAGCTAACCTAGGATCTCTGTTAAGATAGGGATTCTGATCGTTATAACCTGATGTTCCATCTGTAATCGGTTTTCCATTAGTCATGTAATATGAATTAATCATATCGGCAGTAATGTTTGATGTTTGCCAGGTACCAAGAACAAATGGTTCAGCTGGCCACGGTTGACTTTGAGTTGTTGGAATATACTGAATGTCAAAAATAACTTCAATATTATTCTCGTGAATTTCAGTAAAAAGGTCAGAGTAGTTTGGATAAAAGTCATACAGTTTTAGATCCATAACATCCTTTGCAGCCTGCGCAGCCTCTGCCCATTTTTGATTGTAAAGTAATATCTTGGCCTTATATGCCAAGACAGCTCCTTTTGTAACACGTCCTACATTTGAGCCTGAATAAGAGGTAGGAAGAACACTTGCAGCATCTGTAAAGTCTGTCAGAATTTGAGTCAGCACTTCGGCTTTTGCAGTCCTTTTTACATATGCATCGGCTAATGGCAAAACCTTAGTTATAAGCGGCACATCTCCAAAATAAGTAATCAAATCGGAATAAGCATACCCCCTTAAGAATTTAGCTTCTGCCACCATTGGAGCTTTAACATCATCTCCCAAAGGAGCAGTACTGATGTCTTGCATAAATTCATTTACCCGTGCTATAATTGCATAATCTTGCGACCATTTTGCACCAGGAGCCCAGCTATTTGAATTGGTACTCCATGAGCCGATTTCATTTGAACCTTGCCACGCTGCCTGACAATAACCATTATCAGACATAAACTCAAACTGGTAAAAATGAGTCGGTGTTGCATTAGGCTCAATGGCATTGTAAATACCCATTAGTGCCATCTTACACTGTGTTTCATTCTGAAAGAATATTGAAGGAGACAGTTTGTCCTTTGGGGTCTTGTCCAGAAGGTCACTTGAACAACCAAACCAACCCAATAAGATAAACGATAAAGCAATAATTTTATGTATATTGTTCATAATCTTGTCATTTAAAAGTTAACATTTAAACCTACAGTCATAACGCGAACCTGCGGAAAGGCTTCGGCTCTGGTTTGATTTATTGTTTGTTCGGGATCAAAACCTTTGAATTTTGTAAGGGTAAAGGCATTTTGAATATTTCCATAAATTCTTACAGAGCTAATTCCAATTTTACTAAGAATTTTAGGATCGATGGTATAGCCCAATTCAATATTCTTCAAGCGAAGATAAGAGGCATCTTCCATATAGAAAGAAGAATGAACATTTGTACGATACTCATCCAAAGTTACACGTGGCATTGTGTTAGATGGATTTGTAGGTGTCCATCTGTCCATCCACCACGACCCTAAATTAGCAACACCGCTAAATGGAGTAGCAATTTCATAATAGAAATAACCTTCAATTCCCTGAACGCCCTGGAAGAATAAACCTAAGTCAAACCTTTTCCATTCCAGATTAATATTCATAGAATATGATAAGTCAGGGAATTGCTTTCCAATAACCTTCCTATCATTATTCTGAGTCACAACACCATCTCCATCAAGATCTTTGAATTTGACGTCTCCAGGTGCTGCATTATAGTCATTAACTGAAACAACACCAGGCTTTAAAATCCATTTTTGGAGAGTTTGATCGTATCCGGTAAAATCAGATGTCTGGTAAATTCCATCCATCTGGTAACCATAGAATGAATTAATGGCTGACCCTATTATAATTGCCTTTGGAGAGGTAAATTCTTCATTAACACTCAAACTCGTAATTTTATTTACAATATGAGCCAAGTTAAGCGTGGTACGCAATTTAAGTCCATTTGTAAATGTTTTTCTGTATGTGATGGACGCTTCAATACCTTCATTTTGTACTTCACCGGCATTTGCAAACGGATAGCCTAATGCCATCGTAGCAGGAATGGGTTGTAGCTTTAATAGGTCTTTTGTTTTTTTATTAAAATAATCAGCAGTCAGCTCAACTCCATTCTTCAAATTAAAATCAACACCAAAATTCAATTGCTGTGCAGTTTCCCATTTTAATAATTTGTTGGTCATATTTTTTATTGCCACGCCGGAGTATAAGGTACCACCAAGAGAGTAGTTTTGACCAGATGTTAAGATGTCACTACCATTGTAATAAGTACTAACATTATTGGGATCACTGATATTTTCATTGCCAAGCTGTCCCCATGATGCACGTAGCTTTAATAAACTGATCCAGTTGACATTTTTCAAGAACTTTTCGTTTGAAACTATCCAACCGGCAGAGAATGATGGAAATGTTCCCCACTGACCTTTCTGTGCAAATCTTGAAGAACCGTCTCGTCTAATGTTAGCTTCAACTAGGTATTTTCCCTGAAAGCCATAATTGATTCGTCCGAAATATGATCGTAACGCATTGTCGTAGCTCCCGGCATCATTTGTCTGAGTGGCGGCATCGCCAAGACTAAGTACTCTTTGAGTATTGTTAACGAAGTTTTTCCGATAGCCACTTTGCCAATCATACGTAAACTCTTCTTCTGAATAACCTGCTAATAAATTCAGTTCGTGTTCGCCGAATGTTTTATTGTATTTTAGTAAACCGGTCAACATGGTTTGTACGTCAGTTTCATTCCTAATACTCAAATCCGATTGTTCAGTTTTTGTACCACCGGCTTTGTTTTGTAATATTACATTGGCATTAAAAGCATTCTGGTTTGATGACATAACGTTATACCCATAAGTAATTTGCGCACTTAAATCTTTAAAGATTTTATATTCTGCTTCAAACTGCGCGCTTAAATTATATCGCTTTGTCTTCGCAGTGCTACCTGCTTTAATTTCTGCATAGGGATCTAATTCACCATTTACTGACATATACTGACCGGTGGCATCCTGGAGAGGATATATCGGCGCAAGGGTAGCGTACCAGGTCGCATTCCACACACTGGTAGGTTCATTCTTAACGCCCAAATTGCCGGCTATCTTAGTGGAAACTCGTAATTGTTTGTCTTTCAAGAAAAAGGCATCAATGTTAGAACGAAAGTCCGTCTTTTTATAATCAGTACCCACTAGAATACCATCTTGATTTAACTGTCCAAGCATGAAGGCAAACTGTACATTTTCGTTACCACCTGAAAGACTCAAACGGTGGTTTTGAGTTTGGGCTTTTCCATAATATACATCAAAGTAATTGATATCGGGATACATTGGATCATTGTGAGCTGCAAATTTCTGAATGTCCGCAGCTGTAAAGCTTGCTACACGTCCTGAATTTGCTGTTGCTTCATTTTTTAGCGTTGCATACTGAACCGAATTTAAAACGTTAGGTAGTCTGGTAGCTTCCTGTACACCAAAGTAGCCATTGTAGCTAACTGACATCTTACCTATAGATCCTTTTTTAGTAGTAATTAAAATAACACCGTTGGCAGCTCTGCTTCCATAAATAGAGGAGGAAGCTGCATCTTTCAGAACCGATACTGTTTTGATATCATTGGCATTTACATCAGACAAATTGCCGGGGAATCCATCAATAATTACTAAGGGGTTATTATTCCCAAATGTTCCGATACCTCTGATAGAAATTACAGCGTTGTCATCACCCGGTTTACCTGAACTTTGCAAAGCATATACACCGGCAACTGTACCTTGTAAAGCCATACTTGCGTCAGTCAAAGGGCGGGTTTCCATATCATCCATTCGAACGTTTCCAACAGAACCCGTCAGATTTACTTTCTTCTGTGTTCCATAACCAACCACTACTAGCTCATCCAGTTTTTTTGAGTCTTGCTCTAAAGTAACCTTGATGATACTTTGTTTGCCAATAGTTGCTTTTTTTGTGATGTATCCGATATAGGAGAATACCAACGCAGAAGATGAACTCGGTACATCAATCGTGAATTTTCCATTCATATCGGTGATGACTCCGGTTTTAGTGCCTTCAATAAAAACACTTACACCCACGAGAGTCTCACCGGTGGATTCGTCAGTAACAGTTCCACTTATTTTGTGAGTTTGTCCATTAGCTGATTGTATTTGTTTATCCGTTGTTTTTTCAGGAACAAGTACTATTTGATTATTATCTTTCTTTTCCCAACTGATGCCACTCGATGTAAAGAGAGTGGTTAGAGCATTGTCAATCGATACATTGTTGACATTCAACGATGCTACTTTGTCAAGAGCAGCAAAGTTATCATTGTAAAAGAACTTGTATTCCGTGTTCTTTTCTATGGTTTTTAGAATTTGTCGGATAGGCACATTTTTTGCCTTGACTGTTACCTGAGCAGATGTACCAATGGCTATACCCAGAGCGAAAACAGCCATCCATATGAAGCGGAGATGCTGGATCTTGGCGAAGTTTATTTTGTGTTTGAGTGTGATTTTCATACTATTAATTAATTAAATAATATACTTGATGTTGCTTGTCCGTTAGAAGTTTGCAAACACCGAAAAAATAGAAATGAGAGTGATCTGTGGAATATTTTTTTATTCCTATTTACCAACGGATGATGGATTAACTTGTATTTCCCATATGTATATTTTTAGAGTTGTTGAATTTATTAAAGATAATCTCGGATATATGTATTGATTATTTTAGCACTTTCCTGTAGAATGGCAGCATTCGTTTATTTTCATTCATATAGATGACAGAATCTTTCATATGATAGGAGATAGGTGATGTCATTGCGAATATTTGCATTAAACTTTCCAGGCTAGTGTTGCCTATAGTGCCCGAGTAACGGTATCTCTTTAATGATTGAGCCTCGAAAACAAATTTCACATTATAGTTCCGTTCCAATACAGAGGCAATGTTTTCAAATGATTCCGAATTAAAATTAAGTTTATTGTACCGCCAATCAGCATAAATTAATCCATCAACAACATCGCTCTTTTGCATGCTTTTGGTTTCTCTGTTGTAGGTTACTTTTTGGTTCGGAGTCAAATTTAGCTTATTCAACTCATCCCCAACTTCAACTTTTCCTCTGATCAGTACAGCTGATATTTGCTTTTCATCCGGATAAGCTTTTACGTCAAATTCAGTTCCAAGTGCTTCTACAGAAAAACCGTGACTTTGCACAATGAATGGAGCCTCTTTGTTTTTTGCAACTTCGAAATATGCCTCGCCATTGAGCGCAATGATTCGTTCATGCTTATTAAAGCGGCTACCATAGGTTAGCGTTGAACCGGAATTAACCCATACGCGGCTTTTGTCGGGGAGGGTAAGAGCTACTTTCTGCCCTTTTTCAACTGTCACGGTCATATCGCCGGCAAGTTTTTTGTTTTGTCCTTCATAAAGTAGATACCCGGAAAGTGAAGTGGTGAGAACAAGCAAAAGTGAAGCTGCCAAGGCTAGCCATTGCTTCATTTTGAATGTACGGGTTGGGATTATATCCGCTTTGATGTTGGCCATGATTTGCTTTTGAACAGCCTTGTTCATCATTTCCGGAGCCTGATCCCATTGATCCTTCATCCATTCCTTTTCGAATTCATCATTCTTCAATTCCTCCAACAATTGCTTTACCTCCTGCTTGGTAGTGGTGCCATTGAAAAACTGTTCTAATAGTTGGATGTTTTTGTTCTTGTCCATTTAAATAATCTATCTTTAAAACTAATTTATACCTGAAAATCGATGTCGATGTTCTCTTTTAATTTCTTATACCTATATATTACACAATCATGCTTGCGGAATCCTTTACGCTACCGTATGATTATTATGTTATTTAACTTTACGGGAGTTTGAGCAGCCCAAAAACGAGAACACCGTAATAGGGGAGAAGATTTTTTCTCATAAACTGTGTGGCTTTATTCAGTTGGGATTCAACAGTATTCTCGGAAATGTCGAGCAATGTCGCAATTTCTTTGTTGGGGAGGTTTTTTACGCGACTGAATATGTAAATATTGCGGCGTGCTGGTGGAAGTTGTTCTATCAGCCTGTTGATTTGCTCTTCGAGCATCTTGTACTCTATTTCTTTTTCAACCGAATTATCGAGTACAACTTCGTGGTCGACTACATAGTCGTGGTAGAGATGTTCCTGTAACCGGCTTTTTATCACATTGAGAAACATGTTTCGGCCAACGGTATAGACGAATGAATTGAATGAGCCTTCGGTATTGATATGTTGGCGTATTTCCCATATTTTCACAAAAACATTCTGTACGATTTCTTCTGCCAAATAGAAATCGCCCTTTGATAGACTCAACACGTAATTATATAATTTACCGCTGTATTTACCGTACAACAGCTCGAAGCAAGCTATGTTTCCGCTTTTTAATTTTTCGAGTAAAACACGGTCATCGTTTATTTCCTCCTTCATACGCTTGGAGTATTAGTTAGAATAAACCCATACAGTGTTTTATTGGACCGAAGCGTATTTTTGCTGTGGCGGTAAGATGCAGAACAGTTATCAAGATGGTTAGTGTTCCTGATTTTCATGTGATTTGATTTAAGGTGTTTTTCAACGTTATAGTATAAACAATCTACTCGTATTTTTCCGTTACTCGGTAGGGGTTAAATATTAGTTTTTCTTTAGAAAACTGCGAAAATAATTAGTTTTGATGATAATTTGAGTGGAATTCGAATAAAGCCAACGGGAATTGGGGCAAAAGATATAAGCATTATGTATCTAAACAAGTAGATACTAAACAAATGTTAGTGAATATTGTATAACTTATATTTTGTTTAAACAAAACGTAGAAATTTTAGTTCAAAATAGAACTATCTTGTAACATTAGGTCAATGGCGTCAGAATCGAGATTGGGATGTAGTGGGGTGAAAAAAGTTGCTATTGGATCAAAACTAATTAGATTTGAGCCAATAGCAACTTTAATGTTGTAGATAGAAATAACTATTTTAGAACTTAAACGGTTTCTTTTCGAGGAAGAATCGGTAGTCTTTTACCATTACACGCTACCGCACGTTCGCGCCGATTTGTAATCGGTGTGTTGCTCGTTAGAGCAAAAAAGAAGAATAGATTGTTTTTTCAAAACCAAACACAAAATACCTTTGCTTGATCGACTACAAATACATTCGCTGCTATCCTGTCTTAACCACGATTGTATCAGATTAAAAGAATATATCAGATTTTCAGAGTATCTGTCTTTATCGGATTCATTTGCTGAATCCAAGTTCAGACAATTTCCCCTTTGTCTTGTCACGGTTCACAGAACCGCGCCAGCGGGGGGTATTACGGCATATTGGGCAGTCACTACAAAAAAGAAGTGCAACCGCTCAAAACCAAACCCGACCTGACCAAACCCATTGAAACAAAGCAGCAACGTATGGTAAGGTTAACCGAATTTGATCCCTGCAAATGCCCACGCTGCAAAACCGGAACAATGATTACCATCGAAGAGCTCCCTAAAATACGTTCACCTGTCAACGTGTTTTATCCCAATGCTCCGAAACGTTATTGTTGATAACCAATCTGTTGACCCACTTTGCACAGTGGGTTAGGCTTCGTGTTGCCCGAACTCAATTAAATCAGTCAAATTGAAGCACTTCCAGCCTTTTATTTATTGATAAATCAGCTCACTAGCCGATTTAGACCTTGAATTTAGTATGTAATTACCTCCCACTTCCTAAATGCGGTTATCAGAAACCTCCGCAAAACACACCGCTAACTCCATAGGGTTACAAACACTTACTTTAACGCTCGTTCTACAAAAGCACCGCAGGATGTAGTGCAACTCTGACTTCATGCTAGGTCGTGCCGACCACATGAAGTCCTGTGTATTATGTGCTGTTATTTATTGTTTTATGTCGTATATTTCCTTTGTTTTTTCTAGTAGTTTTAAAGTCTCAATGAAATCTCCTTTAAATCGCTTGTCATATGGGTTAATTGTCTTAAAGTGCCAACAGTCAAAAATCACAGAAAATCTTTCTCTCAAAAAAGGATAATCAAGAGCTAAATTTGCAATAAAATTACTGTCATTGAGTGCTAAACTTAATAATAGATATCCACGCACCAAATCAGAATAAGAATTGCACCAGTTTTGATTTGAGAGGAAATTACCGTGAACTTGTTCAGCAAGGGAAAATTTCCTGTTCCATAAATAAACTGAAGCTACGATATGGTAGCCAGCAATTCTATGATTTTCATCTTCATCGTGTGGTAGAATTTTCTCTCCAATTTGAGCGAACGATAACGCTTTTTCTTTTTTGTCATTTCGACCTTGTTGAAGATATAAATATGCTAGTTTTAAGAAACCTTGCTCGTTGCCAACGACTAAGCTTTTAATAAAATTATGCTCTGCTTCTATCGGGTTTTTATTCGTTGACAGTTCAATACTGCCAATAAAGTCAAGCAATAATGGTGGAGCTTTAATATTATATTTGTCTGAGATATTTAAGGCTCTTTTTAAGTAAGAATATGCTTTGTTGGGCAAGTCTAAATACAGATAGTAAGTAGCTCCAATTAAAAAATCAGCGACAAATTCTTTACCTTCATAAGGTTTTAAAGTTTCGAGTAACATTTGGTGGTCATTCCCGAAATAGTTTAATGCTTCTTGAATATCTTCTATAACAAAGTCTTCAATTAGTTCATAGGGAAATGGATATGTCTGTACACTATAATCAAAATCCTTTTCAATTTTGTCTTCTGTTTTTGGAGCTGAATATAAGTTTTCATAAGCAATTTCACACCTTAACGTTGCTTTGTACTCTTTCGCTTCGACAATAAAGTCATATTCAATTATTTTACAAATACTTACAAGATTTGTCAAGTATTTTAAAATTGCAACTCTCCATTCTGTATTTACATCGATTGGGCTTGTCTGCGATTTTAGAAGTTCAAGATATGACTTAATTGTTTCGGATTTTAATTTTGTAGATTTCCAGTTAATAAGCATTGAATATCCTAAATCAGTTTCTTTTATCTCATAGAAAATCTGACCACTTTTACTAGTGAAATTCATTACGCCTAACGTATTGTGTAAAAAGTTGAAAAGTTTATTTTTATGCTCTTCTTTAGTCTTTAGAGCATTCAACACTGTACCATTGTTCACATTAGAAAATACTTTCCAATTATCATCTTTGTATGTAAATGCGCTCATAAATCTTAACTATTAAACTTTTTCAGGAAATTCAAAATTTCATTTATTCCTTCATTTTCAAAACCTTCACGAACTCTTATAAAATGAATATTGGGAAGGTGTTTCTTTATTATCTTTTCTCTCCTTAAATCCTCATCAACCCTAAACTTATGAGCAGTCTCATCATATTCAATAATTAGACTCTCATTTATAAACCAAAAGTCTGGTCTATATTTTAGTTGCCAACTAATATTTTCATCATGAATAAATCGACCTTTTAGTCCATAATTTTCCAGCAATCTCAAAAACTTAATTTCTTGACGGCTTTCGTCAAAGATTTCTCGAAGTTCAATTTTTCGTTTAAGGTGTTCAATTTTGTTCCACAAAGATTTATCTTTTTCCCACTTCTCATAAGCTTGAACCACTTCTATATGAATCCAAATCTGTTTACTCATCCACATCATTTGTTGTCGAACAAACTCTTTGTTAAAAAGATACAACCTTTTCTTTATTAGAAATTCAGACCTAATTCCTTGTGAAATTTGGAACTCAAAAAGAAAGTTCTTTCCATTCTTTGATTTTGTCCATCTGTCAATTGAGCTACCTCTTTCAAATGCTTTGAACTGTCTCAATGTCTCAAAATCTTCGCCTTTCTCTTCATCAAAGAGTTGTCGAACAATTCTCACAACATTTACATTAATAATGCTGTCCCAAAATCCTTCTTCAATTTTTACTCGTGGAATAAAAAGTATATTTGCTGGAATTTCTTGTTTCTCTGCCAATTCAAGTAACCTATCTCTAATTGGTTCGACAGTTTCGACAAATTCCATTTCAAAATATGTAACATTACTTTCATCAAAAATAATATAATCTTGTGTGTTCTGAGCAATATGAGCAGACATACTTTGGTAGTATGGAGCAATTCTTTTAGCATACTCTTGTCCGCTATACTGAACAGTCAAGGTTAATTCCGTTTTGACAAAGTCATTATATGCTTTAACGTATTTTTCTGTTATCATTTATCTGTTTCTGTCACGCAGCAGTTTTTTTTATAATAGCACATAACTTGTATATATGCGAACTTTAATCATACATATTCCTCATTTAGCTGTATATGCGAACTACTCGTTCGCATATTTCCACTTTAGGGGGAATTCTTTTGTAGTTTTTAATTAAAATTCAGCCCCAAAGATAGAAACAATTTGTCGTATTAACAACAGATATTCTTAATTGTATTGTTACTATTCTGTCTGTATTTTGTTTGGCAAGCATAATGTTTAAACAAATGCATGAACAGTGCACAAATGCAAGTGGGCGAACAATAATGTCCGCCCACTCTTTTATTGCCGTGTCCCTCTACCGGGGTACAAACAATACCGGCTCACTGGGCATTCCCCAGCCGTGGGTATTGCCTCCGGTTACCCGGATGTACGTTTCCTGCAAGTAGGTAAGATCGCCTATTTCCAATGTGTTGAGGCTCCCATGGTCGAGAATGGTTCTCCACCCTGCGGGATTATTCAGGTCGGTGGTTATCTCTACCTTGTAGCGGTTGGCATTGGCCAACACGTATATGTATATTTTTGCACTGCATCGCATTCTTCCGTCTTCTATTCGTTTTATCACCGCTTTTTCGGGCAGAGGGCGTGTTGCTACATCTTTACTACAATCGAAACCCGAAAGAACAATGGTCATTTTATCGCCCTTGGCCACCGTGTTTATATAGATACAAAGGTTTTTCAATAGCGCATGCACTACATCCGTCTGGTCGACTATTGATTGATTTATTACCTTACGTCCATCTTTCGAATTCAGAAGGTCGCCCAGTTTTGTCAGCTCTGCGTCCAGTCTCTCCATGGTCGGATCGGGATGGGTGAACGTTTCCACATTGCTAGTCATGTGGAGATGGACTTTACCTGCCAGGTGTAAAACTCTTGAAGGCACTTTGGTTCTTAAATGCAAGACGGCTAAAGACTTTTTCATATCGTACAGCTATTTTTGGTTAGATACACTGCAAAAATAAAAGAATTATTTAAAATAATTCGTATTTTCGCGTCCAAAGTAGTTCATTATTATAATCCTGAACTCCTTCCTTTATTTTGAAAGGGAACGCACGAAGAAAAAAGAGGAGACTAAAATCACATTAAAGTTGGGGTCAGACTATTTTTTGGATGACAGGGAGCAATTTTTATTGGACGCATAGAAATAATGTGCACATGAGAAACATATTTTATTATACGCACAGAAATAATGTGCATGCGCTGAAAATAAATAATTGGGTGCACAAGATGTTGCTGCGCATGACTAAAATAATTAAGTACACGCACATTTTAGCTGTGCACATACCAAATAATAATTCTTAAGTGCACACGATAGTCGTGCATGCGCGAAAAATAAATAGTTGGATGCAGAGAAATAATGTGCACCTGAGAAACAATTTTTATTAGATGCACAGCAAGGATGTGCGCATGAGAAAAATAATTTTGTGCCTGTAATAAAACAGTATGCAGGTGCATAATGATTTTCTGCACAGGTATATTTTGGTTAGTAAGAGGAGAAAATAAAGTAATCATTAAATATTTTAAACTACTTAGAATAAAAACAGTTGCCATTGGATCAATTATAATTTTAATTGATCCAATGACAACTGCAATACGGTGAGCTATCAGAATTATTTCCCTAGAACTTAAACGGTTTCTTTTCGAGGAAGAATCGGTAGTCTTTTACCATTCCTTTGGTGCTTTTGTCGGCACGGGGGAGGATTCTAAATCCTTTGACATTGATTTCTTTTCCCATGTCGATAACCACTTGGTGTGGATGATTTGCTTTGTCACCAATTTTTGTTTGCCAGATAATGGACTCCTGTATATCAAATAATTTGTCGGCTCCATTGGCAGCTTTTACGGTTTCTTCGCTATCTACAAATACTACTTTCCAGTTGATAGATGAGATGGCTTTACCGTCTTCGCCAATGATTTCAAATTCGGCGGCCGATGTGCTGTTATCGTTTGGATCTTGTGCGTTCAAAGCTTCGAAACAGAAATAACGTCCTGCAGTCATCTCGTTCAGATTGACTGCTTGCCAACCACTTTCGGCAGGAAGGGTTCCTGTTACAACAGCATTCAAACCGTTTAAATTCAAGCTTTTTGCTGCTTTTTGCTGTTGGTTGTCATCTTTCCCTATGACGTCAAGGATGGCGTGATTTAGTCCGGCAATACTGGTTACGGTCGGTTTATCAATATCCAGTACAATGATTTCATTCACCCCTTTTTTCAAATAGCAACCCGGAACGCAAAGCGTTTGTGTTGGTCCTATTTTCCAGAAACGTCCTAAATTATACCCGTTTAACCAAACCATTCCTTTGCCCCATGAGCTCATGTTCAAGTAAGTGTAGCCTGTTTTGGTAAGGTTGAAAGAAGCTTTGTACCATGCCGGACCTGTTGCCGGTTTTACGCTGAATCTGGCTTTTGTTTGAAATTTGTAATCAACGGGTAGATTGTAAACAGTCCAGTTTTTTAATTCTGTTTCCGTTTTTCCGTCGGAGAGCAGCACTTTGTCCGTAATCCCTTTGCGATCCAGAATTGCTTCGCCATAGTTTACACGTCCCATTCCTTCCACCAAAATATCCAAACGGGCATTTGCTTTTAAAACAGGTATCTCAACCGTACTTTCACCTCTGCGGCGATCCAGTTTGCCGATGGCCTTGCCATTGATAAATACAGTAGCCCAGTCGTGTACATCTTTGATGATCAATGTCTGTTTGTGATTACAGACCTCTAGTTGTTTGCGATAAATAATAGATCCCCAGCCCTGATCGAAAAACTCCATAGGTTGAATGTTTTCCGATTGCTTGGCAACAGGCAAATTATCAAACACATTAGCGGTTTGCGTAAACTTTATGGCCGGAACAGTTATGGTTACTTCCGGATTTTCAGGGATGGTGGATACTATCTCACCTTCCTGCAAATAGTTTTTAAGCAAATCGCGGATGGCGTAGAACTTATCGGTTGGGTTACCGGCTTCATCAATCGGTGCATTGTAGTCGTACGACGAAGTGGTAGGTGCATAAGCCGGAGCATTGGCACCTGCCCATTGACCAAAAGTGGTACCACCATGTGCCATATAAAGACTGAACGAGATTTTGCGATCCATCATGTCTTTAAGACTGCCAATAAAGCTATTAATATCGCGAGTTTCGTGCGGACGACCCCATTGATCGAACCAACCGGTCCAGTATTCACCACACATCAAAGGCGAAGTGGGGTTCATCTCTTTAAATTTGCGGAACTGATCGTCGATATTAGAACCGGCACCAAAGTTCAATGCATTTACAGCACCATCGAGTTTATAACGGAAGAAGTTTGATGACCAATCGCATCGAAGCAGTTGTACTTTGTCAAAACCGGCCTGACGAATATTATCGCGCATGGTTTCCATGTATTTACCATCGCTTCCCCAGGTACCGTATTCGTTTTCAACCTGCACCATAACTATGTTTCCGCCGTTTTGGATTTGCAGTGGAGCTAATTGTTTTCCGGCTTCGTTCAGATAGTTTTTGGTTCGTTCCATAAAATAGCTGTCGGTAAGACGTCGAACCTGTAGGTCTTTCTTCTTCAACAACCACCAGGGAAGTCCACCCATATCCCACTCTGCACAAACATAGGGTCCGGGACGAACGATACAGTACATACCGTTTTTTTGTATCAGCCGAACAAACTCAGCCACATCGTTTTGTCCTTTAAAATCGAAAACTCCGGGAGTTTGTTCGTGGATATTCCAAAATAAATAGATACAAATAGTATTCATTCCCATTGCTTTACACATTTTTATCCGATGATCCCAATAGGCTTTTGGTATACGGGTGTAATGCAGTTCGCCGGCTCTGATAATGTACGGCTTGCCATTTAGTAGAAACTCATTTTTGCCGGCACTGAAGGTTGTACCATTTGTTCCGGTAGTAGTCTGGTTTGAGCTTTGTGCAAAAATGCCGTTACCGGCCGAAAGCACACAGAGGAATGCTAATAGAAGTATTTTTTTCATGGGTATATTGTAAGTTATGATATTTTTAGTTGGTTGATAAGCTATTAAGTAATCAATATTATTTAATGATATGTTTTAATTATGACATGACCCCCAACCCCCAAATGGGGGCTTAAAGACAGAGTTTCTAACATTTGTTTTTATATCAAATCGTTTCTTTAGCGCATTCTTAAGCCCCCATTTGGGGGTTGGGGGTCATAAAGAGAAATAAATTAAGGAATATATCAATGATAAATTCGATTTACTTATTTTACAGATTGATAAATGCGAACATAATCTACCTCGAATGTTATAGGGAAACGGCTTTGCCCCGGATCGCCACCATTGGCTCCTAATGCGAGGTTGAGCAGAAGATAGTGTGGTTGCAAGAAAGGATTACTTCCGTCGGCATTTATCGTCTCGCTCAATAAAGTAGTGTTGAGCAGTTCATTATCGACATATAAATTAATAGAATCTTTGTTCCAGTCCATGTGCCATACATGGAACTTTTCCGGCCATCTTTTATCTTTCACCATCAACGAAGCTAATGTTTTTTTGACTGAATCCCATTTCCCTTTGTATCGAACATTGGTGCCTGAAGCTACATTTGCTAAAATGGAAGGCACACCATCGGGTCGGTAAAACTCCAGCATGTCTACTTCACCGCACGATGGCCACTCTTTATCTATGCCCAATGTCCAAATGGCCGGCCAAGCACCCATGACTGTATCGATGCGCGCACGCACTTCGAATCGTCCGAACAGCCAGGATTTTTTATTCATGCTAATCAAACTTGCAGCGGTATAATTCACATTCTGCCGATTGGTTTTCCAACTTTTACTCTCCGGAATATAGTTTGGATTTGGAAAGCTTTCTTTTTTTCCTTCAATGACCAAACAGCCATTTTTACAGTTAGCATTCTTACTTTGATACCATTGCAGTTCCTCGTTGCGCTGAAAGCCGGTCTCGCAAGACCATATTTCAGGATTTGGTGCACCATCGTAATTAAACTCCTCGCTGAATACGAGTTTCATATCTGCCACTTTCTTCGGTTGCAAGGCATCCGGAGTGTAGGGACTTGTTGTTGCTCCAATGGCAGAAACAATGGAGGAAAATGAAATAATCAATACCGAAAGAAGTTTCATAAGATGTGATTTTAATTTATTAATGACCAACAAAAATACAAATAATCTTTTTTATTTTACAAATCTCACCATTTCGCATGCTGCCAATAGAAAAGCCCCTACTCCAAAATTTGCCGTAGAATTAGCATCAACCACTTGTCCGGGAATGGCTTTTTCGCCAATGGGTTGTACATATCCTATTTTCCCTGATGGTTGTAATGCTGTACCGGAAAGATATTCCCAACCTTTTAATGCTGCAGGTAAATATGTTTTTTCTTTCAAATAACCATTATTTATACCCCAAAGCAATCCATAGGTAAAAAAGGCTGTCCCGCTTGTTTCTGCCCCCGGTGCATGTTGCGGATCCAGCATACTACGTGTCCAATACCCTTCCGGTTGTTGGCATTTAATGATTTCCGTTGCCATATCGCGGTAATGTTTCAGGAACAAAGGTCGGTACTTGCAATCTTTGGGCATATCTTTCAGCACTTTTGCCAGTCCGGTAAAAACCCAACCATCGCCGCGTGCCCAAAAGTCCTTTTTGCCATTAGTAGTTTTATGTTTTGGATAAACATATTTTGCATCCCGGTAGAACAGTTTTGCCTTGGGGTCGTACATTATACGTTTAGCATATAAAAAATACTCATTCAATTTGTCTAAATACAACTCATTTCCGGTTACTTTGTATAGCTTAGTCATCACAGGCATTACCATGTATAATCCATCAGACCACCACCAGTAATCATTGTTAGGAGTACTCATTTCGTATTCAATCACCTCACGGGCACGTGAAATTTTGTTACTATCGGGAGCAAGATTATACAGATCTATATAGGTTTGAAAGCAAACCTGCCAATCGCCGAACATGACATGATCAGGTGTTTCGCCATAATTGTATTTCCATTTCGATTTATCTGCTGTCTTTGCACCTTTCCATTCATTCCGGATAGCCCACTGTTCGGAGTATGCCCGATATTTCTCATTTCCGGTAACAAAATAGGCTTCCATATTTCCGGTGTGGTAGGCTGCATTATCCCAAAACGGATTTCCGGGATTTGGATGTGTGGATTGCCAGTAATCGTTCGCTTTCTCAATTATGCTGATAAGTTCAGATTTAGAAGGTCGATTTTGAGCGGTTGTCAGAGAACCGACAGTCAAAGTAAGGATTAGGATGAACGTGAAAAGTTTCATGCAAATAATTTTAATGTTGATGGATGTTTAGCAACGGTATTTCAAATTAATAAAATACAGCATACAAATATACTTCCGTAATTTGAATATTGAGTATACAATTCGTTCAATAAAGTGGATTATAATGATAAACCGATAGCTAAGCATTATAAGTAAGCACTACTGCAATTATATCCGCATTGTTCGTTTTCTCAACCTTTTTGACCTTTTTGTCACTAAAAGTAAACGCCGAATTGTCTATTTTTGTAGCACAGATTAAGCACTTTACTCATATCTTCAATAAAATCTGTTGTATTGTGCAGTTTTAAGCCTGTTTTTCAGGAACATTTAAACTTTAAATATAATGAAGCTCACTACGAAATTCACCTTGCTTTCATTCATGCTTACTTTAAACGTGCTCTCTGTTTGTGCCCAAAGCACTTCTACTTCCGGACAGCCGGTTTTCGAATTAAACCATCCCGATTACAAATTAAGTCCGCATACCGGAATGACGCGTCAGCACTGGAAAGATGCCGCATTGTACATGCTGAAGGGTGCATTTGGATATATACATCAGATGGACGATCCGATGAAATTCCCAAAACAACCGGGGATCAGCTATCCGCGCACCGATGACGAAATCCCTACTGAAAAGCTGGAAGGACTTAGTCGCACTTTGTTCGTGGCAGCACCGCTTTTGAAAGAAAATCCCGAACTGGTGGTCAATAATATCAAAGTTGCCGAATATTATCGTCATCAAATGTGTAATTTGATCGATCCGACAAGTCCATCCTTTATCAAACATCGTGCTAAAAACGGTGGGCCACACCAGAATTTGGTAGAGTTTGGTGCCATGGCTATCTCGATGACTACCATCCCCGATGTGCTCTGGAAACCGCTTCCGCAAAATCAGAAAGACTCACTGGCTGCATTAATGCTCAGCTATGCCGATGGTCCTACGGTAGATTCGAACTGGAAATTTTTCAATATTTTCGTATTGAGCTTTTTCAAGAGTCAAGGCTATGTGGTAAATGAAAAGCTGTTGGTAGAATATCTGGATAAAACGCTTAATCATTACCGTGGAGAAGGGTGGTACAACGATAGTCCCGCTTTTGATTATTACAGCATGTGGGCGTTTCAAATGTACGGTGTGTTGTGGGCGGAATATTATGGCAATAAATATTATCCCGAACAAGCCAAAAAGTTTATGTCAAATTTTAGCGATCTGAAGTCCAATTATCCATACCTCTTTAGTCGTGATGGCAAAATGATTATGTGGGGACGAAGCATATCCTATCGTTATGCATCGGTGACTGCTTTCCCCTTGATGGGATTTGAGAATTCCGCGGAGACAAACTATGGTTGGATGCGACGGATAGCTTCCGGCACTTTACTTCAATTCTTTCAGCACCCCGGTTTTATGAAAGATGGTGTTCCGACGCTGGGTTTTTATGGTCCATTTGAACCGGCAGTACAGATGTATAGTTGCAGAGGCAGTGTGTATTGGGGCGGCAAGGTCTTTCTTGGCTTGTTGGTTCCGGCCGATAATCCTTTCTGGACGGCTATTGAAAATGAAGGAGATTGGGATACAAAACTGGTCAAAGGGAAGGTGTATAATAAGTTTGAAACGGGTTCACAGATCCTGATTACCGATTATCCAAACATTGGTGCATCAGAAGTGCGTGCTTGGTGTCATGCCACAGTGGCGGGCGACTGGCAGAAATTTCGAAGCACCGAAAACTACAACCGCTTATCTTACAACAGTGCATTCCCATGGCAGGCCGATGGAGCAAATGGCGAAGTAGCTATGAACTATGTTGTCAAAAATAAAGATAATAAATGGGAAGCACTTCGTCTCTATACATTCAAAAAGTTTGAAAATGGCATTTATTATCGTGATGCAGAACTTGAAACCAACAGTGCCATTCAATTCAAACTGGCCGATATTCCTCTTCCTAATGGAATTCTTCGAATAGATAGATTAGAAAGTACTGATGCTGTAAATATACGTCTGGGTCATTACGCATTGCCACAATTAGACGTACCGATAAAAGAAGAGGTTCGGAAAGTCAAGGGGCATCAGGTTCGTATCATTAATAATGGGGTTTATCAATTGGCCATGGTTTCGTTAGAAGGATGGAAGTCGATAGAATTTGTACACGCAAAAGGATTGCATCCGGAGAGTGAGATGAGCAAAGTCATCAATGTGGCGGATAACTTTACGGCAGGAAAAACAAACCCGAAGATCTACAGCACGCTGATGCTTTGGAAAAAAGCCGGAGAGAAATGGACAAACGATGAGTTAGTACCGATAAAGAAAATACAGTATGATACCGCTAAGAATAATGCAACGATACTTTTTAGTAATGGAGAAAGGAAAGTAGTAAGCTTTGATTGAGTAGAAAATATAAAATAGTAAATTGATATAATGCAAAGGGTGTCCAAGAGAGATTGGTCACCCTTTTTATTGTTAATATAGGTTGCCTGTCAGTAAATGATATATCGAGCATTCCTTTCTCATTTGATTGAGTAAAAACAGAAGCTTAAACGTATAAGTAATTTTAATAAATACCCATTAAATATGACTTTTATGATGAAATACATTTGTCTTATATTCTGTTTCTTTGCTCTTGGATATATATCTGTTGAAGCTCAAATCAAAACAACCCTCATCAATGGCTCCCCCTTTACCGACAATGCTGGTAAGGTTATCAATGCTCATGGTGGCGGATTTCTAAAGGTAGGTAATTACTACTATTGGATAGGTGAAAACCGAAAACAAGGCGTTTTTGTGTCGTGCTATAGGTCGAAGGATTTAATGAATTGGGAGTTCAGAGGAGATTTATTGACCCGTCAATCGCACCCGGAACTTGATAGTGCCAACATAGAACGCCCAAAGGTGATTTATAACCTCAAGACAAAGCAATTTGTGATGTGGATGCATTATGAGTATGGTCGGGACTATAGTTATGCGCGCGCAGCAATAGCTACTTCAAGCGATATAGAAAAACCATTTACATTCGTCAAAAGCTTTCGTCCGTTTGGTAACATGTCGCGCGATTGTACTCTTTATAAGGATGAAGATGGAAGTGCCTATTTTTTCTCATCGGCACGCGAAAATTATGATATGATGCTGTATAAACTTACCGATGACTATACAGATGTAAAGAAACAGATAGCAACGCTCTGGCCCGGAGGGCATCGCGAAGCACCTGCTTTGGTAAAGCGCGGCAAATACTATTTCCTCATGACTTCGGGTTGTACCGGTTGGGCTCCGAATCAGGCAATGTATGCGTTTTCGAAATCAATCTCAGGACCATGGTCGGAATTGAAGAATATTGCTAACTCCACCACCTTCAATTCACAATCTACTTTTATTCTGCCACTGGTAGGCAAAAAAACAACTAGTTATCTTTATGTTGGTGACCGTTGGGATGGAAAACAGTATTTTAAATCCGGCTATATTTTCTTACCTTTGGCTTTTGAAAATGATAGCTCTATGACATTGAAATGGAGCGATAATATTAGCGTAAATATAAAAACCGGAAAAGTAAAATAAGCGGTTCCACAAAAGATTAAGAATAAAATCAACATTAAATATACATGAAAAAAAAACTGATTCTAAGTAGTTTATTTGCGGCACTGCTTTTACCTGCAGCAGCTCAGAATACTCCTGTTGTAAACGATTGGGAGAATCCCGCAGTTTTCCAGATTAACAGGGAACCGGCACGTGCCACTTTCCTGCCTTTTGCCGATAAACATTCGGCAGTTGCTGATATCTACGAAAGTTCTCCATGGTATGCGTCATTGAACGGGCAATGGAAATTTCAATGGTCGCCTACGCCTGATCAACGTCCGAAGGACTTCTACAAAACCGATTTTAATGTGGTGAACTGGAAAGAAATTCAGGTACCATCTAATTGGGAACTGAAAGGATACGGTATTCCGATTTATACAAACATGACCTATCCATTTGTCAAGAATCCACCTTATATTGATCATTCCGATAATCCGGTAGGTTCATATCGCCGCGATTTTCAGTTAGAATCGTCATGGAACGGTCGCCGTGTTTACCTACATTTTGAAGCCGGAACATCGGCTATGTACATCTGGGTGAATGGAAAGAAAGTGGGTTATACCGAAAATACAAAGAGCCCTGCAGAGTTTGATATCACCAACTATGTAAAACCTGGTAAAAACTTGTTGGCAGTGGAGGTCTATCGCTGGAGCGACGGTTCGTACCTCGAAGATCAGGATTTCTGGCGCATTTCGGGTATCGACCGCAATGTGTATCTGTACAGCACTTCCAATCTTCGTGTTGTCGATTTTTTTGCCCGTCCTGATTTGGATAGCAACTATAGAAACGGCTCATTGGCAGTGGATGTGAAACTAAGTAATTATAATAAATCTGCGAAAACCGGTGTGGTGGAAGCTTCGTTGCTCGATGCCAATGGAAAAGAAGTTTTCAATCAAACATTGAAAATTGCTACACCTGCCGATGGTAAGAAAGAACTTACTTTCAGCAAGAATGTCTCTTCTCCACAACTGTGGAATAGCGAAACGCCTTATCTGTACTCATTGGTGCTGACTTTGAAAGACGAAAATGGTAAATTTCTCGAAACAGTAGCTACTAAAATCGGTTTCCGCAAGGTGGAACTGAAAAATGGTCAGCTGTTGGTGAATGGTAAACGCATCTTGGTACATGGAGTAAACATTCATGAGCACAACCCGGTTACCGGTCATTATCAGACCATGGATATGATGATGTTAGACATCAAAATGATGAAACAGCACAATGTCAATGCAGTGCGTTGTAGTCATTATCCCGAAAACACTCAATGGGTCAAATTATGTGAGAAATATGGTATTTATCTGGTGGACGAAGCCAATATAGAGAGTCATGGTATGGGTTACGGCAAAGAAAACATGGCTTTCCATGCCGAATGGGATGCTGCACACCTCGATAGAACGTATAGTCTCGTAGAACGCGACAAAAACTCACCTGCCGTTATCCTTTGGTCGCTTGGGAATGAATGTAGTAATGGTGATGTGTTTTTAAAAACTTACAAATGGATTAAAGAGCGTGACAAAACCCGTTTAGTTCAATTTGAGCAAGCACATGAAAAAGAAAATACTGACGTAGTTTGCCCGATGTACCCAAGCATAGCGTATATGAAAGAATACGCTGCACGCGAAAATGTGAAACGTCCATTTATTATGTGTGAATATGCTCATGCTATGGGTAATAGCTCCGGCAATTTCAAAGAATATTGGGACATTATTCGTGGAAGTAAAAATATGCAGGGCGGATTTATCTGGGACTGGGTAGATCAGGGATTTGAAGTGACCGACGAAGCAGGACGCAAATATTGGAGTTATGGAGGCGACATGGGTAGTCAAAACTATACCAACGATGAGAACTTTGATCATAATGGTCTTGTATGGCCGGATCGTAAACCTAAACCCGGATTATTGGAAGTAAAAAAATACTATCAGGATATTTATTTCAAAGCCGCTCAACCAGAAAAAGGACTAATTACAGTGGCTAATGAACTTCACTACACCAACTTGCAAAGCTACACTTTTGGTTACGAAGTATTGAAAAATGGTGAAGTGATTAAAACCGGAGCATTTGATATGAACCTGGCTCCGGAATCGGAGAAACAGGTACAACTGACAATGCCCGAAATGCCTTCTGCTGATGGCGTTGAATATTTGCTGAATGTGTATGCATATACTCGTTATGGATCTGACGTTGTACCGCAAGGTCATGAGGTAGCTCGTGAGCAATTCAAACTTGGTGAAGGTAGCTATTTTGCAAAAGCTGCTGCTGCGAAAGGTGCCGTAAAAGTAACTGATGATAAAGACGGTGTAACACTGGAAGCCGGTGGTGTGGCGGTTGTGGTCAGTAAATTGTCGGGACTACTGGGAAGTTACAAAGCCGATAATCGTTGGTACTTTAATTCAAAACCCACTCCGAATTTCTGGCGTGCACCAACGGATAATGATTTTGGAAACGGAATGGAACATAAATGCAATATCTGGCGTACGGCCGGTGAAAACACTTCGGTAAAAAACATTGCAGTGAAACAGGAAGATGGAAAAGCAGTGGTTACTGCCGATCTTTACCTGAAAGATGTAGCATCTGATTATCAAATAGTGTACACAATGACTGCCGATGGTGCATTGGCGGTAAACGTATCGTACAAAGGCGGGGCTAACGAATTGCCCGAAATGCCGCGTTTTGGCATGATTATGAGCCTAAACAAGGAGTTTGATAACTTCGCGTACTACGGTCGTGGTCCTTGGGAGAATTATTCCGACCGTAATGATGCGTCATTTGTTGGTCTTTATAGCAGCAAAGTCTCTGATCAATATGTGCCGTATACCCGTCCGCAGGAGAATGGTTACAAAACCGATCTTCGTTGGTTAACCATGACCAATAACGAGGGTAAAGGAATACGTATTGAAGGATTGCAACCTATCTGTGCAAGTGCTTTGAACAACTGGCCCGAAGATTTTGATCCGGGACTCTCGAAAAAATACCGCCATACTAACGACATCACGCCTAACAGAGATGAAGTCATCTTGTCGGTGGATTTAGCTCAACGTGGCGTGGGTGGCGACACCAGTTGGGGAGCTTTACCACACGAACAATACCTGTTGAAAGCAAAAGAATACAGTTATGGTTTTGTAATTAAACCGGTGAAGTAATTCACATAAATTGATACTTAAATGGCCGTAAAGCGTTTGCTTTACGGCCATTTTTGTTTGAAACAGGATCAAATTATTTTATAATAAAATCGTATGTCACACCGCTGTAAGTTAATGTCGCTTTGTTATCTTGTGTACCATCACCATAATCAATTACACCTGTGCTTTGACCAATAGTTATTGTTACACTTCCTTTTGTAATGTAAGGATACAACGTATTGCCGATTAAAGGATTGTTGGTGTCAATGGTCATAGTATAAGCTTTACCTTCGGCATTTGTTCCACTGGCCGAACCGGTAAGAACATAGCTTTCGCCCCAAAAAGCAGTTAGTCCAGAAGTAAATTCAAGTCTGCGGGCAGCTTTCCAGACAATCGTTTTGCCATCTGTGAGTGTGATGGTATTTTCGCCGGTGATCTCCCAGAATGGATGTTGTGCAGCTACAGTCCAGCCTCCAAAAGTAATTTTGTTTGTTCCAGTTACACTTATACCGTTGATTGTAAAGCTGTCGTATGTAATTGTTCTGGAACTTCCCAGTACAAGTGTTCTCAGATCTAAATCCACGATTATTTTGCCTTTCAGGATGTTACCATGTTTCCCTGTAAATCCGGTAGCTCCAAAGTCGATGGTAATTTTTTGTGCCACTCCAGTAAGTGTAATTGTTTGACTACCAGGAGTAATATTCGGAGTGCCCGTTGCAGTTGTTGCTAAGGCTGATTTGACTGTTTGTGCATTAGAGCTAACGTATGTGTCAACTTCATTTAATAATTGATCGTTAATAGTTGAAGCTTGTGCTTCATCACCTGCTGTTGCAGTTAAGGATGCGGAACTTGCTGTTACATTTTCATCATTTTTACACGATGAAAAAGACAATAATAATGTACAGATAATCAGTAGGTTTGTAAAAAGGTTTTTCTTTTTCATAACAGATGTTTTAGTTTGTAAATTAGATAGTTGATAAGTGATTCGGTAAATTTAGAGTAAAGATTTATTGTGAGCAACTATTTATGAATAATTTTTGGTCTCAAATGCTTTTAAGCACGACTTTAGGTAGTGAGAATTAATTATTATCGCAATTTTGAATAAATATTCTATCTTTGTATCAATTTTAGTCATCCAAAACTGAATAGTAATAGGTATTCCGATAATGAATAAAAATTTTATATATGAGAATCAATAAACTCTTTACCGCATTTTTTTTCCTTAGTTTATCACTTTCAGTCTCGGCCTACGACGCTGTTGGGCATAGAATTGTAGCTGATATTGCGTACCAGAATCTGACTAAAACGGCGAGAACTCAATTGGATAAAATCCTTGGTAAACACGGACTTATTTATGCAGCTACATGGCCTGACGATATAAAAAGCGATAAAAGCTATGCCTATAGCTACCAATGGCATTACCAAAATTTACGCGACAGCATGAATTCTGGTGATTTGAAGCAGCTGTTGGAAAATCCAAAGTCGGAGGGTGATCATTTATTTTATGCTATCGATAGTCTTACTACCCGCTTGAAAATCGAGAGAAAAGATGTGGAAGCATTGAAATTTCTTATTCATTTTATAGGCGATTTACATCAACCCATGCATTTAGGTCGTGCCGAAGATTTAGGTGGAAATAAAGTAGTTACTAAATGGTTTGGAAAAACCATCAATCTGCATTCCTTGTGGGATAGTTATTTAATAGAAGGGCATCAAATGTCATATACCGAGTTTAGCCAATACTTACAGGACAAATTTGAGCCAAGAAAGGCGGAGATACAAAAGTGTACGCTTCTACAGTCGATAGAAGCCAGCTATGCCGTACGCAACCTTATTTATGGTTACGACAATTCGGATACCAGTAACTATCACTACAGCTATTATTTCAATCCTAAAATAGATGAAATGCTCTATCGCGGTGGAATTCAACTGGCAAATGTGCTTAACGCCATTTATAAATAAAGAAATATCCAATATACTAAAAAGCTTGTCATTTGTTTGGCAAGTTTTTTTTATTGTATGTCTGGGCTAGCTATACATGGGCTTTATTCATCAAATTTATACAAATAATCTACTAATTATTTGCAATTTAAATATAAAAAATATATACATTTGTGGAAGCTAAGTTCGAGAATACTTAAATAAAAGAATTTACAAAATAGATTCAAAGATCTATCGTTAAGTTTATACTTTCACCCTTTCTAAATAATAAATATTATGAGTAGACAATTTATTCTTATCTGTATCGTTTCTCTGGGATTGCTGGTTAGTAGTTGTAATAAGGCTAAGCAGAATGCAAACTCAGGTGGTGCAACTAATTCGGTGGAACAAAAAGACACTGTAGCTGCAACTCAGAAAGCAAATACTGCTGCACAGATCTTCGCAAAGAAACAAGTTCCTGTTCTTTGCTATCATCGTATTTCGGATGGTAATAAAGGAGATTATACGGTAAGTCCGGCTACTTTTTCGGCGCATATGAAAGTGTTGGCCGATAGTGGTTATCATTCTGTTTCACCTGCGCAATTATATGACTATTTGGTATACAATAAAACCTTGCCCGAAAAACCATTCGTGGTTACTTTCGACGATTCGCGAGTGGAGCATCGTACCATTGCTGCTCCGGTACTGGAAAAGTATGGATTCAGAGGGGCTTTCTTTATCATGACCATCACCTACAACAAGAAGAATTATATGACTAAAGATCAGATTGCTGAGTTGGCAAAAGCCGGGCACACTGTTGGTCTTCATAGTTGGGATCATACTATGGTGACTAAATACAAGGAACCTGCTGATTGGCAAAAACAGGTTGTAGAGCCGAAGAAAAAGTTAGAAACTATTGTAAGCAAAGCAGTTGAATATTGGGCTTACCCGAATGGTGTTTATGATCACAAAGGAGCATTGGAGTTAAGTAAATACTTTAAAATTGCTTTTTCACTTGCCACTAAACGCGATTCTATTCAACCTTTACAATCTGTACGCCGAATTATAGTGCCGGAATGCACCCCGCAAGGACTGCTTAAATCAATGCGCCGGAGTTTTACGGGAAAGTGAAAAAGACAAAAGACAAAAGAATGGCAGCAAATCAACCATTGAACCAATCAACTATTAAACCAACCAATAAACCAATAAACCAATAAACCAATAAACCCATGAACCAATCATCTAAACGTTATCGACTATCAATTTTAGCACTTACCATTTTATTAATATTCAGTAGTTGCGGTCCTAAAACACAGTCAGGAAAAGAAAAGAAATCAGGATCAGACTCCACTGTGGTTCAGGAACAAGAGCAGAAAATAGTTCCTATCGATACTCTGGCCTATCAAAAGAAGCTTAAGGCTCTTGCTAACGGTGATACTACCGGGGTATGGCCTCATCAACTTCGTTCGTATCCTTTAGACGGTGCTATTTTACCTTTTAAACGTATTGTGGCTTATTATGGCAATCTTTATTCGAAAAGAATGGGTATTTTGGGTGAATATCCACCGAAAGAAGTGTGGAAAAGACTAAACGCCGAGGTAAAAGCATGGGAAAAGGCCGATTCAACCACTCCGGTACAACCCGCCATTCATTATATTGCCATAGTAGCTTCAGGCACTCCTGGAAAAGATGGTAAATTCCGCACACGAATGCCGGCACATCAGATTGATTCTGCATTGGCCATTGCAAAAATGGGAAAAGCTATTGTTTTTCTGGATATACAGGTAGCTAAAAGTACCTTACAACAGGAAGTTCCTACTCTCGAAAAATACTTGAAAATGCCTCAGGTACATTTAGGAATAGATCCTGAGTTTTCGATGAAAGACGGAAGTAACCCCGGAAAGAGAATTGGAACAATGGATGCAACAGATGTCAATTATTGCTCCGACTATCTTGCAAAACTGGTAAAGGACAATCATCTCCCTCCTAAAATCCTTATCGTACACCGCTTTACGCAAGGTATGATTCGTAACCACAAAAACATAAAGCTCCATCCCGAAGTACAAATAGTAATGAATATGGACGGATGGGGTGAGCCTATTCTTAAACGGAGCACTTATAAATTGTATATTTACAAAGAACCCGTTCAGTTTACCGGATTTAAGTTGTTCTATAAAAACGACTTGAAAAAGGCTCCTCATACTATGATGACACCGGCCGACTTATTAAAACTAAAACCACAACCCATTTATATTCAATATCAATAAGCAGAATACGTTCTTATTATTGATATTTATCTGCGAATACATTTTATAACTACATTTTTATACCTATGCAAAGCAAATTGTCTAAATTCAGAGTAGGGATATTATTCCCATTTCTTTTTTTCTTTTTATTTTATTCCTGCAAGAAGGATGAAGTAACTGCCCCCGAGTTAACCCAGGAACAGAAATGGACTACGGAGGTGTACACGACCATGAAAGGTATTTACTTATGGGACGATGCACTACCGGCAACACTGGATGCTACAAAATATGCTACAGCCGAAAAAGCACTTGAGTACCTTTCGGGTTTAAAAATAAATCCTGAGACCGGTAAGGCTATTGATCACTATAGCTTTCTGGATAAGATTGGCAATTTAAGTGGTGAAATAACTAAGGGAACTGCCAGTGGTGATTATGGTTTTATGATAACAGCTGCATATAACTCATTGCAGCAGGTGTCTTTCTTTGTGACTTATGTATACAAAAACTCTCCGGCAGGTTTAGCAGGTGTGGCACGCACGTACGAAATTGTAAGTGTCAATGGCAGTACCTCAGTGCATCCCGAAGTCAGTAGCGATGGTTATCTGGTTTCTACTTCTGTTGGTTACACCACTATAGTAAATGCCCTTTTCAACTCTAGCAGTGCTTCTTTTGGATTTAAAAAGCCTGATGGAACTACTCTTACTACTTCGCTTAGCGCTGGATCTTATTCTATCAACAGTGTATTGTGCGATAGTACGTATACAGTGGATACAAAGAAAGTTGGATATGTGGTCTTTAATCAGTTTTTAGGTGCAAGTTCACAAACGGAACTTACAAACACTATCACTAAGTTTCAAGCAGCCGGGGTGCAGTATTTAATTGTGGATCTTCGTTATAATGGCGGTGGATCTGTAGAAACCTGCGAGAAGTTTAGTAGTTTGATTGCTCCTGTTTCGGCCAATGCCAAGCCGATGTATACCTATAAAATGAATACGGCATTAACGCAATCAGCTGCCAGTCAGAAGGAAAATCTAACCACGAATTTCGCAAAGACAAATACCTTTGAACCAACGCAAATTTACTTTATTGTGAGTGGTAGTACAGCATCGGCATCCGAATTGCTTATCAATAACCTGCGACCTTATTATGCCGGAAATTTATTTCTGATAGGTCAAACCACTTACGGTAAGCCCTGTGGTTTCTGGTCAACGCCGATAGGGTATACCACTACACAAACAACTACTAAGGAGGGATATGATTTGTATGCTGTTTCGTTCGAAACGGTGAATGCGAGCAGCGAAGGAGGTTATTATGCCGGAATGACTCCCGGAACTGCTAAATACCCCGGAGTAGCAGCGCACGACTCTTTCTGGTTGCCTTGGGGCGATGTGACTGATGCAAGTTTAGCTCAAGCTATCAGTCATATTTCGAGTGGTGCATTTAAAGTGGTTTCTGCGCAGTCGAGAGTGAAATCGGTACATGTAACGCCTCTTTCTACTATTGATCGTCAGTTCAAGGGCATGATTGATTTCCGGAAACATTTGAAATAGAAAGGTTGGCTATTATTCAACTAAAAGAGATATCCGTCAAGTCTTTTATTAGAATCGTGCTAACGCATTAATCTACCAAAAACAAATTACGCAAGCACGCGCAGATAAAATTTGCGGTACTTGCGTAATCCGTCAGTGGACGGACAAGTTTTGCGTTCTGTACTTATTTGGAACAGAGCTTAAGCTGCTTTTTTAAAGAATAATATAAAAGGTAGTTCCTTCGGCTTCGGAGGTTGTAAAGTTGACAGTTCCGCCAAGAGATTGTTCCCCTAAAATTTTCATGCTGTATGTTCCCAGACCACGTTGAGGTCCTTTAGTAGAAAAAGTACGCATAAATACCTGCATCTCAATATCGCGTGTGATAAACTTTGAGTTGTGAACGGAGAATTTTAATTTCTGATCTGTTTTGGTCACTGCCAACGTTACGGTTTGTTCGGCAGTGCTTGCTTCAAGTGCATTCTTGACCATATTATTCAATACACGACGCAAAAGTACCGGATCACTCTCGAAGCTAACATTAAGCGAATCTTTGTCTACAACAATATTTTTTCCTTTCGCTACTTCCAGAAACTGTAGGTCGTTTGCTATTTGCTGTATAAAAGTAAGGCTTTCTATAGACTGGGAGTGAATCTCCAGCTCGTGATGTTCGGCTTGTGCAAGTTGTCTTTGTGCACTTATCTCTTCAATAATTTGCTGGCTTAGTGATGCGCCCATTTGAAGATACTTTTCCCGTTCCTCTTCATCCAACAAGTTGAAAATATCAAAAAATCCACGTAATCCACCGGCCACATTCATCACATCATGATAAAATATTTTTTCAATGATGGCTTTTCGTTTCCGATCCGAAATATCGATGATTGAAAATATGGTATAGCTGATATTATCATGGACAAAAGGCGTGGCGGTAGCTTCTATGTCGAGGAAGCTTTCAATACCATTGATCAGGACTCGTATTCTGCACTCTCCGGTAGCTTTAAGCCCTGTTTCCTGACTTTTCAGTATGGTATTTGTTGCACCGCAATAGCGACAATGTTCCGAAGTCCCGCAGCCACCTTCCTCTACGGCTGAATACCGGCAATGTATAGCTTCGCCGAAGCGTTTACCCAATACATCGTGAGCAGATTCAATACCAAGCTTTTTAAGCAGAATATCATTTGAAAACACAATTTGCCTGTTTTGGTCGAGAATGCAAAATATATAGGAGAGTGAGCAAAAAACATCATCCAGATATTTAATTTTATTCAAGCTTAAATGGCTCTGCTGAAGCGTATAGTTCGAACTTCTGTTTGGGGAGGCAAATTTTGATTCCATAAGATGTATAAAGAGTTAGTGCTTTCTGAATTAATTACAACGGACAAATATAATAAAATTAGGCCAAATTAGGTCAATATAGTTTTTAGATTAGGTAAGTTTCTTGTTTGAGGCTGCCATGCTACTATTTATACGAACGTACCAACATAGCACCAATAGCAGTTCTTCTGCGTTTTTCAGCTTACTTTAAACGGATGTGGAAATCCGTTCTCCCCCACTTTGTCTCCCCCACGATTATATCAGATGAAAGGATGTATCAGAGACTCGGACTGATAATTTGTCTAGCGGATTACAAATCCTAAGAATACAAAGAGGTGGGATTAAAAGAAAATCCCACCGACCAACCCGCACTTTTGTGCAAGTAAGTAATTGCTATATATCCGAGAGGACAAGGGTGTGTTAGCTGCATGGTGTTTTTACCATTTCCAGTTTACATTTAATATTAATTTTGTCCTGACTTTTTTTCCGTTTTTAAGTCCTGGTTTCCATTTTTTCATTAAGTCAATTACTTTCATAGAGTTTTCGTCAAAACCTCTACATAGTTTTCTTACAAATTCTTTGTTTTTAACTGTACCATCTTTTTCAACTATGATAGAAATGATTATTCGTCCTATACAATCATCTGGGTCAACAGGGAAAACTTTATTCTGTTCGATAAATTCATTTAGCTCATCAACTTTATAAATCTTTTCTTTGGTTATCAAAACTGGAAATTTGTCGACAGTAGTATAAATTGTTGTATCATTTTTTGTTGTCTTGTTTTGAGCATTTAGAGTCAAATGGCAAACTGTCAACAAGGTAATTGCTAAAAATATAATGATTGATTTCATATAAAGTCAATGCTAATTCTTCAGTTTGTTTTCACGGTTTTTAAAAGTTCGCCCCTTGTTCGGCGTAGTCTCCAGACTACGTCGTGCTAAAATAAAAGCTCCAGCTTTTAATATGCAAGGCAGAGCCTTGCTTCTAACTTGACGTAGTCTGGAGACTACGCCAAACAGAGCTAAAGTCTTCATTTTCTTATTTTATAACTATTGCTAATACTTAGCCAACTATTAAAGTCCAATAGTCAAATGATATCTAATTAAAACTTCTTTATTGAATATTTTAGCTGGTTTCATAGTTAAAGATTTGAATGATGAATTTTTCACTTCTTCTCTAATTTTATTTGAAGTTTCTTCATTCAACATGTCAAATGGGTCCTTTAGTATTTGACTTCGAATGACCTTCCCATTTTTATCGATAATAATCTCCACTGAAATATATTTTTTATCATAGGGAATGTGTTTTAAATCATATTCACTATTTATAATGCCTTTTAAGTTACCCTTAAAATCATCTACTATTTGATTGTTATCTTTTTCAAATGTTGAATCAAATATAAAATCATAGATTTTTAGTGCGTCAATTATTTTGTAGGTTGCGAAAACATCTACAAATTGAGGAGAAGAGGCAAAATCCATAGATATTTTCTGTGTTGAATTATGATTCTTTTTATGGATGATACCTAATATGATACTATCACATTTGCGAGTAACAATTTCCTCGTAATACATGTATTTATAATTACTAGAACAAACTTCATATTTGCTATTGTAATAAATAGTATCTATTTTCTTGATACAATTATTCTTGAAAAATGTATTCGCTTCTTTTTCTAAGCCTAAGAACATATCGTTTACTATTGCAAAATCATTACATGCAGCACATGTATCTTTAAGAATTACTCTGGTGATCGCTCTGTTAAACATTGCATCTTTATTTACTTCAAAACTCAATGATTTTGTAAATGAAAGTTCTGCATCGTAAAAATTTCCTTGATTAAATAAATTAACCCCTTTGTTGTAAAAAATCCGAGATGAATCATTTTTAAACGCTTTAAGTTGAGCATTTGCAATTAAACTGGTCAAAATAAAGATAATAAATAATCTAATTTTCATTTCTAGTTGTATTTTTATATTATTTTTTTTATTGTAAACTGTTGTCAAACCCCGTCCCTCCGGATATATCTATCTTATTCTTTGCAGAATGTTTCTGGCTGGTTGTTGGGAACCAACGGTCAGCGGAGCTAATTGCAATCCCAACTTCTTGTATTCTTATGATTTGTAATCCGTTCTTTAAAAGAAAACAATTTGTCTAGCGGATTTAAAATCCTCATAGTACAAAGAGGTGGGATTAGAAATAAATCCCACCGACCAACCCGCACTTTTGTGCAAGTAAGTAGTGGTCATATATCCGCAAGGACAGAGTAATTGACTATCGCCACATCTGATACATTGCCCTTATTGCTTTCTACGTAATATAAAAGAACCAATCACCTTTCCATCATCTTTACCTGCACCACCATCCTTATCAATGTCAACGCTAAGTATTTTGACAACAAGAATATTTGGCGGATTACATTTAATATAATCTTTTTCTAATCCAATAGGTGAACTCTCTCCAAAGTTTTCTAAAGTCCAAGAAATATTGTAGCCTAAATTATCTACGGCACTTT
>Ga0209540_10000376_pt1 | contig 44118 bp, 38 predicted proteins | sample BarGraIncu01121A_FD_184501 | JGI IMG/M metagenome (GOLD analysis project Ga0209540, IMG submission 184501) | Arctic peat soil microbial communities from Barrow, Alaska - Barrow Graham LP Incubations 011-21A (SPAdes) (version 2) | ecosystem: Environmental > Terrestrial > Soil > Wetlands > Peat... | reverse complement strand
CCATCAGCTCCGATAACTCTTATTTCTACATCTCTTATTTGCTCATTCATCATGAAATTTTTGTTTTTACTAATAGTTTTCACCTCCTAGGTGTATTAAGATAATATTCTAACATTTATTTATTTAAACAATTAAAAGGACGGCAAAATGCCGTCCTTAATAGTAACAATTTAAATTACTATTTAACCTAACTAGCATCGCTGTAAGGTGAGAAACGGCTGTTTCTTCTTGTATAAGATATTTATAATAAATTGTATTTTTATTTCCGTTCACAACAATTTAAATTATACAACATTATTATTTAATTGTCAATCATTATTGACTGATTGTTGATATTATTATTTAATTGTCACTACTTATTTGTTTTACTCGTATATTGTTCTCTTGTTATTACATATAGCATAATTACTTTATACCAATATCCCTTTTTTTATTTTTTCACATTCAGTGCACTTATCACAAAAATGAACCCTATCTACAAACACTTTACTTATTGTTCCAATTAATTCTTTGTTTTTACAATGATCAGCGCAATGTATAATTATTTTTTTAGGCGCACTGGTTATCATAGTACTAATTATAAGTTCTTCTTGACTTTCCTTTGAATTAAATTCAACATCAGGTAACTCCATTATCATATTTCCTACTAAATCATTTCCATTTTCATCCTTTAAAGAATAATCTCCATTTTGTTCAATAAAAATATTAACCTCCTCTACCTTACTTTCCTGAATTTCAACAAAGTATTTCAACAATTTTATAAATTCATTATATTCTTTTTCTACCATATATTCTTCTACAACTTTATCAACTATACACTCCAAATCCACATTTAGCTCTTTTGTCCTAAATGTTAAGAAGCCACTTATATTAATCTCATCATTTTCTTCTATACATCTAGTTATTTTATCAACAATTTTATTTCTTCTATTTATACAAAACACCATATTAGGACCAGTTATTGACCCCTCACTAAGCAACGCTTCTTGTATTTTAGGTTTTACTTGTTTTATTTCATCATATTTAAGAAAAAAATAAGTATCAGCTAAAAAGTTATTGATTTCTTTTTTACAAAATTCAATTGTTACTATTTTATACAATATATTTGCGACATTAAAATTAAATGTTTTGATACTCTCATCACTTAAATCATCATCACTACAAAATATTTTTATGAAGTGTGTATCCTCTATTATACTTTCTGATATACCTAACGCCATTTTTTTATTTTCGAAACACTTTTTTATGTCATTAATTTCATCAATAATGTATTCCATACTCCTATTATATACAACGGTTAATAAAAGCATTTCGCACACTCCCTTCTCATTACGATAGTATGTGTGTAATAATAATGTATATGCAAAATAAATTAAACAATTATCGACATATTGCAATTCTTAATAACTTTGTGTTATAAAATAAACATGATAAAAGATAGGAGCAGTGAAATGAAAAATGTTATTGTTGATTTCAGAATTCAAAACGAAGAAAAAGAATATTTAATTTCCAAAGGATACAACTTACTTATTTGTCCTCCTAGCAACCTTTTATATGATGCAGTTCAAGGTCACCCTGATATGCTAATTCATATTTCCGGCAATAATATTGTAGTTCATAAAAGCATGAATAATGAATTTATACAAAAATTAATTTCACAAAATTATAAAGTTTATAAATCAAATTCAACTTTAAAGACCAAATATCCTTATAATATATGCCTCAACTCACTAAGTATAGGTAATCTATTTGTTCACTCAATTAATTTTACTGATACTATTCTTTTATCTCTTTCAAAAAATAGAAAATTAATAAATGTAAAGCAAGGTTATACAAAGTGTTCTACTTGCATAGTAAATGACCATGCAATTATTACTAGTGATATCTCTATTGCAAAGGCCTTAAGCATTGAAAAAATAGATGTTTTATTAATTCCTCCTGGGGATATTCTTCTACCTGGACTTGACTATGGTTTTATCGGTGGCGCAACGGGCCTCATTGAAGCTAATGTCTTAGCTTTCTATGGTCACTTAGATCATTATTTGTATGGCACGGATGTATTAGGATTTCTAAAAAAGCATAATGTTGAACCTGCGTTTTTAAGAAATGGAAAATTAATTGATAGAGGGAGCATTTTCAGAATCTAAAAAAATAGTGGGACGGTTAACAATTATTCAACTTAAATTTTGGTACAAGTTCTTTATAGAAATACGTACCCTCAATAAATTCATATTTAAGTTACTTATTTTCACTACACTTTATGTTGTATTTTAATAAATATTATATTTTACCACGCTTGTCCAGTTATATTTAATACTAATAAACATATATTATTCTCATTCTTTTTCATTTAACAAAATATACCGATTTAGATATATAAGGGTTTAATAGGTTATTTTAAATACTTCAAATGACTGTGTTTATATTAAGTTTTAACCTAATTTTGAAACTTATACAAATCAATGTTTTTAAGCATGCGATTTAATAAAATCACAAAGAATATTTTCATATTTTGAGTCTGTTCCAATTAATTCTATACCAATAGTACTTAACTTTGATATTCTAGCTTGTGTAATATTTCCAAATACATCTGATATATCACTAGATTTAAAATTACATAGGCTCCTCATCAGAACAACTGTTATTGCTTTGGCTTGCACAAGCTTTCTGCTGTATTTGGTATAAACATAATTTGTTGATATGTCCATCTTTAATGCTATATATTCTATTATACTTCTTGGTTCGAAGTTACGTACAAGTATTTTCCTTTGACTTTTGTACTCTGTTATTTCATCTTCAAATTCAATTTCTTGTTTTAATTTTTCTTCATTACACTTAAAAATAAGATTATAATAATTCTTTCTTGAACCTTTAATTGTATTACCAAAAAAACTCATTATAAACCCATAATCAACCAAATTAAAGTGATCACGTCTTTTCCCTAAGAATATTGCTAGGCTAGAAAAAGCATATTTTTCAGGACAATTTTTATATTTAACCATATCTGTAGGGTTATTGTGCATATATAAAGATAATATCTTCATATATCTTTCATTAGCAACTATTTTGCTTTTAAATCTATCTTTAAAAAGATGTCCTTCTCTTTTATATTTTCTATTAAAGTACATTGCATAAGAAAAATTTATCCCGTGCATCACTATTGATATATCGGATCCATTAGCATCAATCATTAAGTGTGAATGAGTATCCATAAGACAGTACCCATACAATTTAAAATTATAAAGGACCTTATACTTCTTTATAAGTGATAAATATTTTTTCTTATCTTCATCATCCTTAAATAAGCTTACCTCACTAATACTTTTACACATAATATGAAATATGGAGTCGTCTGTTTTTACTCTTGCCTTTCTTGGCATAAAAATCACCTCTCTCATAAACTTTTTATATTATAGCCTACGATTGAACATGATATTCACATTTCCAAAGAATAGTTCAAAAAGTTGTTAACCGTCCCTACTCTTGTTTGTTTAACCGTCCCCCACCCTTCATCAACATTTCAAAAAATAAAAAAACACCATAAATTTATGGTGTTTTTTATTTTGGAGGCGCCACCCGGATTTGAACCGGGGAATAAAGGTTTTGCAGACCTTGACCTTACCGCTTGGCTATAGCGCCATAGTTTGGAGCGGAAGACGAGATTCGAACTCGCGACGTCCACCTTGGCAAGGTGGCACTCTACCACTGAGCTACTTCCGCACCATTGGTGGCTAGACCAGGAATCGAACCAGGGACACGAGGATTTTCAGTCCTCTGCTCTACCGACTGAGCTATCCAGCCTTACTAGTTTTCTAAACTTACTAATTTGTTAAACTTACTAAATTTAAATGGCGACCCAGAAGGGACTCGGACCCTCGACCTCCGCCGTGACAGGGCGGCACTCTAACCAACTGAGCCACTGGGCCATATGTGGTGGGAACAACAGGGTTCGAACCTGTGACCCTCTGCTTGTAAGGCAGATGCTCTCCCAGCTGAGCTATGCTCCCACATATCTTTGTCAGACTAGTATAGTCTACACCATTTCATAAAACTTGTCAACAATTTTATATATTGACGTTTTTTTACTTTGTTGTTTACTTCCTCGTCAATGATTACTTTACTATATTATAAGATTTTCTTATAACTGTCAACAGTAAATATAGTTAATATCTATATTTATTTTTTAAATATGACCCTATTTAAAAAATCCACTTCACTATCCTAGATTTTTAACTATGCGATACTCACAGTATATCTTACTATAGTACATATCTTATATTTTATGGGATATAAAAAAGATTATACTTATAATCTTTTATCCAAAACTGTGTTGTTATTTATGAATTTACATCTTTTAATAATTTTCCAATATCTTCATGGCTAAACTCATAATTTTTGTTGCAAAAATGGCACTTAAGTTCTTCCGTTTTACCATCGTTATATAATTCTTCTAAATCTTTTTTACCTATACTTATTAACGCTCTCTCTACTCTATCTCTACAGCAATCGCATTTATACATCGGCTTTATCTCGTCGTGTATTTTAAGTTCCATATCTTCAAAAATAAATTCTAAAATTTCTCCTATGTTCATTCCCTTTGTTATAAATTCAGTTATAGATGGAATTTCTTCAAGTCTATATGTTATTATATCAGCTAAAAATTCATCTGCATCAGGCATCATTTGAATTATAAACCCTCCTGAAGCTTTTATGCTCATATCCGTATCCACTAAAACCCCCAGTCCCACTGCAGATGGTGTTTGTTCTGAAACAGTAAAGTAATAAGCTAAATCATCTCCAATTTCTCCTGTGGAAATTGGTACTTGCCCTATATATGGCTCTTTTAGCCCCATATCTCTTATAATTCTCAAATAGCCATCCGTGCCCACAGCCCCACCTACATCAAGTTTTCCTTGCTTATTAGCTGGCAAATCTACATTGGGATTTCCTATATACCCTTTTACACTTGCATCAGCATGAGCAGTTACTACGATGCCTCTCGCTTTTCCACCACCATCAATTTGAAGTGTTAAACTATCTTGCTGAGATTTTAACATACTCCCCATAAGGGTACTAGCTGTTAGCATCCTACCGAAAGCTGCTGCCGCGGTAGGCGCACATAAATGCATTGTAACTCCCTCATTTACTAAATCAGTTGTTATTGCCGCAACTATTCTAACCTGACCCTTCTTTGCAGTAGCTCTGATCAATTTATCCATATACTAACCCCCTTGTATAATCTGTTATTAGTTTGATAGTGCACCCACAATCAAACCTATTCTTATTTTTTACTTACTCAGAACATAACATATTCGCTCTGAATGATCACTTAGTATTTTATCTCCGTAGCTATCCATTTTTTTAATTATTTCAAATCCAATTTCTTTTATAAGACCTTCTACATATTCTTCTGTATAAGCTCTTTCTGAATGCAACTCATCAAATCTTCTATATACTTGTCCCTCTTTTACAAAAAAAGTCAAATTCATTTCTACTATATCATTTTCCAAATAATTTTCCCAAATATAAACTACTTCATCACTATCATAATTATAAGTATTATTACCAAGAATATTCGTCAATTTATAATAAGAATTAATGTCAAAAATAAATAAGCCATCATTTTTTAATAAATCGTAAACGCCCAGTAAATATTTTTTAAAATTTTCCTCTTCTAATATGTAGTTACTAGAATCTAAGCAACATGTTATGAGATTAAATGTATCATTTAAATTCAATTGACAAATATCCTGACATACAAATTTTGCTTTTATAAGTGCATCTCTCATTTTCCTCTCTGCTTGAGCTAACATATCATTAGATAAATCAACTGCCCATATATGTTTAAATTCACTTGCAATTTCTATAGTAAGATTACCTGTACCACATGCTAAATCCAGATAACTCTCCATATCTAGGTTATGTTCTTTGCAAATACATAATATGTTAGATGACCATGATTTATAATTAATATCAGAATTAATTAATTCATCATATATATTAGCAAATTCTTTATAACAGTCCATATTAACATTTCTCCTTTTACTTTTAAAACTATAATGGTCTTTAATATTCTAACCTATACACCAAATATTGTCCAAAGTAATTTACAGAATTTCTTTAAAAGTCTTTGTTTTTGGGAAGATTAATTATTTTCTTTCTTTTTGTCATTAAACCTCCAATTCTTCCTGTTTCTTCTGCCGTTAACCCACTCCACCCGCAATCATCTATCTTATCAATTAATCCTAATTCTTCCGCTATTTCATATTTTAGCGCTTCTCTTAGCATTTCGTTTTTAGTTAACTCTTTGTTTGTTTTTAATTTAGCTTTTATAACCTTTTTCAAAGGTGTTTTCCCCATAATATACCTCCCAATTTAAATTGTAATAATATTTTATATTTTTTACAATTTAAAGTTTTTTATTCATAATAACAAAATAAAATTATTTTTCTTATCATGCTCTGCTTTTAAAGAAAGTAACTAATAATTGCTTATTTTCATGTAAATAAGGCTAATTATTAGTTTTTTTTTAAAAAAGTATATATATTTTCACATATGGGTTATATAATGTACTATAATAAAAGAAATATTTAAGTGAGTATTTCTGTCTTCTTTAATTATTAATGAATTAACATGACGAAATGCTTCACTAAAAGCGACCTGAATTAATAAATTATAGTATATAAAATAAATAGTTCTATTAGGAATCCCAATTAATATTTTTTTCTTAATATAACTACGAGGAGGTAATCATTTGAGTATTTTTAAAGGTTCTGGTGTTGCTATCGTAACTCCGTTTGATGAAAGAGGAGTAAATTTCAAAAAACTTGAAGAATTAATAGAATGGCATATCAAAAGCATGACAGATGCTATTATAGTATGTGGTACTACGGGTGAAGCTTCTACAATGACTGAGCAAGAAAAAAAAGAGACTATAAAATTTGTAGTTGATGTAGTTAATAAAAGGATTCCAGTAATTGCTGGTACAGGAAGTAACGACACTGCATCCACAATAAGTATGAGTAAATGGGCAGAAAAAATAGGAGTAGACGGATTACTTGTGATTACGCCTTACTACAACAAAACTACTCAGAAAGGCTTAATTGAACACTTCAAGGCCATTGCAAATAGCGTAACATCCCCAATAATAATATACAACGTTCCTTCAAGAACAGGTCTTAATATCAATCCAAGCACACTGCTAAAATTATGCGTAATACCAAATATTGTTGCAATTAAAGAAGCAAGTGGCAATATAAGTCAAATAGTTCAAATTAAGGCACTATGCGGAGATAACTTGGATATATATTCAGGTAATGACGACCAAGTTGTTCCTATACTTTCCTTAGGTTCAATGGGAGTAATATCTGTTCTTGCAAATATAATTCCTACAGACATGCATAATATGTGCGAATTATATTTTAATGGCAAACATGAAGAGTCTCTAAAAATCCAACTGGGGTATCTACCTCTTAATAACGCAGTATTCATAGAAACTAATCCTATCCCAGTAAAAACAGCTATGAATCTTATGGGTATGAACGCAGGTCCTTTAAGACTACCTTTATGTGATATGGAAGAAAACAATTTACAACTTCTAAAAAAAGAACTAAAAGCATATAATATTTCCTTAAAGGAGGATATCTAATGATTAGAATGCTTCTAAATGGTTGCAATGGTAAAATGGGCAAAGTTATTTCTGATATGGCTAAAGAATCTACGACGATTTCTATCGTTGCAGGTGTTGATAGGAATTCATCTAATTTAAGCTATCCTTGTTATTCAAGTATACTTGAATGTGAAATTGATATAGACGTAATTTTAGATTTTTCAAGGCCAGATTCTCTAGATGGCTTATGTAAATATTCTAAAGAGAAAAATATTCCTATTATATTCTGCACTACTGGTTACTCGACCGAGCAGCTGTCTATTATTAATTCCCTTAGCACCGAAGTTCCTGTATTTCACTCTGCAAATATGTCCATAGGTGTAAATATTGTTAATAATATACTTAAAGGCATAAGCAATATGCTTTATAAAGATTTTGATATTGAGATAATTGAAAAACATCACAACCAAAAAGTCGATGCTCCTAGTGGTACTGCTCTACTTCTTGCAAATACAATTAAGGATTCCATCGAAGACGAAACCGTTTTCATCAAGGGACGAGATGGATTAAGTAAACGACAACCAAATGAAATTGGAATTCACGCGGTTCGTGGTGGAAACATTGTAGGTGATCATGAAGTTATATTTGCAGGGAAAGGCGAATGTATTGAAATTAAGCATACTGCAATATCAAGAGATGTTTTTGCAATCGGAGCACTTAAAGCATGTGAATATATATACGGAAAAGATAAAGGTCTATATAATATGGATGATGTAGTTAATATGTCAATTTAACCTTTAAAGTATTTAATTCTTAAATAAACTAAAATGTACCCTATAAAGTAGACAATTACAACGGCCTACCCTATGGGGTACATTTTATATTATTCAAAATTATCCAATGTTCTTTTTATATTACAACACCGCAGGTAATGATTTAATCCACTTTTCCATTCTGTCTAAGCCCTCTATTAACACTTCTAAGCTATAGGAATATGAAATTCTTATGAAACCTTCTCCTCCTGTGCCAAAAGCTGAACCAGGTACAACAGCAACCTTTCCCTCATGTAACAGTCTGGTGCAAAACTCTTCGCTACTCATAGAGAATCTAGTTATAGAGGGAAATATATAAAAGGCTCCATTTGGAAGTGTTGTCTCCATTCCCATTTGCTTTAGTCTTTTATATACATATTCTTTTCTCTTTTCGAATTCCAATTTCATATCCTCTACATTATTTATGCTAGAACGCAATCCTTCGCAGGCACCCCATTGAGCTATCGAAGGTGCACAAGCAACATTATACTGATGCACCTTCAATATATTATCCGTAATATATTTACTTGCACAAACATACCCTACTCTAAGTCCTGTCATTGAAAACATTTTAGAAAATCCACCTACCAAAATTACTCTATCTCTTAATTCATCAATTTGAGCTAAAGAATAGTATTTTTCATAGCATAATGAACTATACATTTCATCACTTATTATGTAAATATCTTTATCTTTTAGAATTTGAAAAAGTTTATCTCGCTCGCTTTGTGATAATATTGCTCCAGTCGGGTTGGAGGGATGTGACATCACTAAAAGCTTGGGATTTTCCTCATTAATAAGTTTATTTAAAATCTCAAAATTAATAGTAAAATCACTATTAAGGTTGTAATTAACTACTTCTGCTCCAAAAATCTTAACACAACTCTCATAAGCTGGATAAGCCGGTGTTGGAATAAGAACTTTGTCTCCATCATTTAAAAATGCAGCAAATATACATAACAATGCCTCACTCCCACCGACAGTCACCGTTATTTCATCAGCTAAATATTTAATGTCCATGCCTCTCAAAAAATCAGAAATCCCTTGTCGTAGTTCCGGAATGCCCGCATTAGTTGTATACTCAGTTTTATTATCTTTAATAGCTTGAATCATAGCATTCTTAATATTCTTAGGCACTGGGAAATCAGGTTGCCCAAGAGTCAGTGAAATAGCTCCCTGAACCTTTGAGACCTTATTGAAAAATTTTCTAATTCCAGAAATCTCCACATTAGTAACATTGTTTGAGAATAAGTTTTCCATAATATCATCCTTTTCAAGTGTTTTTACTTTCAAGTCTTTTCATTATAAGTATTTTACTATATAATAGAATAAAAATCAGTATTTTTTGAATTTTTCTAGGATAATAATAATATTTTTGTTTAATTACTGTAGTTTTTGTTATATTATTTACAATATACATAGTTTTATGTTAAAATTATGTTTTTAATTTCAAATACATACTTAACAAGAATAACAAATTTAATTTTTATGTTTTAATGAAATACTATTTATAGTATAACCTAAATTAAATGCATAAAAAAAAGAATTTGGCTTAATACTTATAATGCGAAAGGAGAGTTACTATGATGAACTATGATTTAACAGACCCTTATGAAATTGCAAGGTACATAAAAGAAGCTAAAAAAGCAACTCCAATCAAACTCTATATTGATGGAGATTTATCAGAATGCCAGTTTGGTAATATTGAAAATTTTGGTAGTGGAGATTTTTATATACTTTTCGGAGAAAGTGAAGAGGTATCAAATTTCCTAATAAAGTATAAAAACAAAATCAAAAAATTCAAACTTGAGCAAGACAGACGAAATTCTGCTATTCCTTTAATAGATTTGAAAAATATTGATGCAAGAATTGAACCAGGTGCAATTATACGTGATAAGGTTACCATAGGTACAAATGCTGTTATAATGATGGGTGCTGTAATTAATATAGGCGCTGAAATTGGCGCTGAAACTATGATAGATATGAACGCTGTTGTTGGAGCACGTGGTAAACTAGGTAAAAGAGTTCATTTAGGTGCTGGTGCAGTAGTTGCCGGAGTACTCGAACCGCCAAGCAAAAGCCCTTGTGAAATTGGAGATAATGTACTAATTGGAGCAAACGCTGTAATTTTAGAAGGAGTAAAGATTGGTAATAATTCAATAGTTGCGGCAGGATCCGTAGTTGTAAATGATGTTCCTGAAAATGTTGTAGTTGCTGGAGCCCCAGCAAAGATAATAAAAAATGTGGATAGTAAAACTAAAGAAAAAACTAAATTACTTGATGATTTAAGAAAATAAATTAAAAGAGCATATATTACTACAAATTCATCTCACTTCGCTGAGTAATTCTAAAATAATTTTATTGAAAAATGCTAAAAAGTACAAACTCGCTTCGCTCAAACATGTACTTTTCTTAACGCACTCTTCATTAAAATTATTTTGAATTACTAACGCTTGTTCGAATGAATTTTACGTAATATATGCTCTTTCTTACGCCTTAATACACACAGTATAAACTTTCAACCAACTATTGTATCAAGTTGAAAGTTTATACTATTAATATATTAAATGGCGTCTAAAGCTTGAATATCTTGTTCTATTGGTGCATCTGCTTCTTCTATGTTTTCACCATCTTTATTGACTTTTTCCATCTTTGATATAGACACTTCATATGCCACTTTCTTTATAACTTCATCATCTGATAATTTCTTTTGATATTCTCTACTCTGAAGTCTTCCCCACATTCTTATATTGTCCCCTATTTCAAGACTTTTACAAAACCTAGAATTTCGTCCCCAAGCAATTGTGGGTATATAATCCGATTTATTATACAATCTATTAACTGCTAAAAGCATGTCCGCAATTTCTCTACCGAAAGGAGTCGTCCTATATACTGGACTTTTGCAGATAAACCCATCCAAGAATATTTGATTTGGATTCTTACTACGTTCTTCGCAAATTTTAATATCCCTAGCAAATACTGTTAATATTAATCTATTAGATCCTTCAACAAATTTATTATAAGATCTAAGTTGGCCTTCAACTATAAATTCATTTCCTATTTTGATATCCATACCTGCAATTAATCTTTCAGAAATTGTTATAGTTAAAACATCAGTTGTTTCACTAAGTCTCCATACCTCAAAATCAAATACATAAAACCCTTCGCCATACATTTCATGACTAAATTTTAATTCAGATACTACCTTTCCTTCTAAATAAATCTTATTATTTAACATAACATTATCCATCATAATCCCTCTTTCCCCTTAGTTTTTTTAATAAACTTTCCTTAGAATATAAGTATTCATTCTTCTATAGTAATATACCTAATATTTGGAGAATTGTTTTCATTAATTTTACCAAAATTGTTACTAATTTATATTACCATTATAATACAAATACTTGTTAAATTTCAATACTTTTAATTATTATTTCTGTATTTGTTTTCCTGCTTCATCTATATAATAGTTGTTTTTGTATATAAGGTCCGATATTGTTACAAATTCATAACCTTTACTTTTTAAAAACAATAGAATTTTATCCAAATTCTCAGGAGTGTATTTTGCATTATTGTGAAATAAGAGTATTGAGCCCGGCTTAGTGTTTTTAACTATTCTATTGTACTCAATTTCTGCTCCTTGTTCTCTCCAATCTATACTATCTACATCCCATTGAATGCAATAGTGATTAGTAGTCGCTACAGTTTCAATGACTAAATTATTATACTCCCCAGATGGACATCTAAAAAGTGTTGTTGCTTGCCCTGTTAAAGACATTATTTTAGCATCTGCAATATCTATTTCATTAATCATTTTTTCTTTAGATATTGTAGTCATAATAGGATGTTTATTAGAATGATTTCCTATTTCATGCCCTTTATCGTGCATAGTCTTTAACTTATCTGGATACTGGTCTATCCATGCTCCCACTACGAAAAATGTTGCTTTTGCATTGTACTTATCTAGTACCTTTAATATTTCATCTGTTCTATCATCTCCCCAGCTTGCATCAAATGAAATTGCAACCTTTTTTTCTTTAGTATCTACAGAATATATTGGTAATTTACGTTGATTTCCCACAAATGTGCCACTATTTTTTAAATTATAAACACCTATAATTGCTGAAATTCCAATAAAAATCACACAAAATACTATTTGCTTCTTTTTTATGTAACTCATACCTTCTTGTATCCCCCTTACATTGCTCGCACTCGAGTACATTTATTAACCATTGCCCTTTTGTACATTTATACTTTAAATTTATATTCTAAAAGTTAATATATATGTATAATTTTATTATAAAATTTATTTATTACGAATATCCCTGTAAGATATCATAAATTAAAAGCACCGATTCATTTCAGTGCTTTTTATGTTATAATGTTTATAGTTAATTTTACATAAAACAAACAGTTGATTATGGTTTTGTTTAAGCGAACTACAAGGAGGATGCGGTATGTTTGAAGATGCTTTAGACTTAGCTGAAAATAAGCTTCTTTTACTATATATATTTTATAAAATAAAACTCCCCATTTCTAATATTCAAATAACACAAATTATTTTAGAGAATAATTTTATAAATTATTTTACGCTTCAACAATATATTACGGAATTAATTGCATCTAACTTGCTTAAACGCACTGAGCAGAAAGGCAAACATAGATTAGTGATTTCGCAAAAGGGTGACAATGTTCTATCCTTATTTAAAGGACGAATTTCCAATAGCAAAATACAACTTATTGATAGTTACCTCAAATCTCATATTGAAAATATTAAGAAAGAACTAACGGTTAGTGCTGATTATACAATAGAAAACAATAATAATTATTTAGTTAACCTAACTGCTTCTGAAGATAGTTTTACACTTATAGATATTAAGCTTAGTGTAACATCGAACAAGCAGGCACGAAATTTATGCACCAAATGGAGAAAAAAGCCCTCTGAACTTTACGCTAAGATAATTAATATTCTAATAGATGACTAATCTTCTTTCAGAAGCTTTATCTTCTTTCAGAAGCTTTATTTTTATAAGAAAGTCATTCCTGTAGGCTCCCCGCCAATAGATATGGCTTTTTTATTTTCAGTAATTTTATCAATTCTAAAAAGCAAATTATTATAATTATCCCCTACATACAAATACTTATCATCTTCGAGTAGCCCTCTAGGCATACCTCCAACTTCAATTTTTTTTAATTCATTATAATTGTTTATGTCTAATATACTCACCGTGCCTTCTCCAAAGTTTGAAACATAACAGTATCTTTCATTACAATACATATCAACTGGTGAATTACCAACAGGTATGTTGTATAATACGCTATAGTTTTTCAGTGAAATGATGCTAATACTTCCCTTGTTATCCATGCCAATATTACTCTCACAAACTAAAATATAATTCCCATCTGGCGTAATTACAGCTTTAGTAGGATATGCCCCCACTCTAATATTTTTAGTATTTCCATTAATAGCACAATCTACTATTGTTATACTGTCACTGTTCATATTTGCTACTACAACAAGGTTATTTCTTTTACAAATATAAATACTATGTGGTGAATTACCACAGGGAATTGCTTCTACAATGTTTTTTATTCCTAAATCAAAAACGATTATATCATCTGAATCACCGCAAATTACATAAGCCTTATCATTATAAACTGATAAATCATTACAGTGCATACCTATAAAATAACTTTCTGTTTCAGAATTATTAATATCAACCATAGAAATACTGTTATCATAACTATTTGCGGTCACTAACTTATCTTTATAAACATATATACCATGAGGACCAATTCTTTTGAGATTTTTTTTATTCAAATATATTTTCTCTTCTTCTACAAACAAATTTAAGTTAACCTTAGATATGCAATCTGATGAAGTACTACACACATACAAATTTCTCAAATTCCTCACCTCCTCATAACCATAATATGAAGATTCCAATAATATGCTAACAATGTTTTAACTAAAATTAATTTCTTGAACTGTTGATGCCTAATAGTATATAATACTTAGTGTAATTACAAAAATTACACTAGATGGAGGCGTAAATTATGTATAGTTATCAGCCAAAAGGTGTTTGTGCTAAAAAAATAACTTTTGAAGTTATTGACGATAAAATAACAGATGTTGTTTTTACAGGAGGGTGCCCAGGAAATCTATTTGGAATATCAACCCTTGTAAAAGGAATGGATGTTAAAGAGGCTATAAAAAAACTTAAGGGCGTTAAATGTGGTAGTAAAGGCACTTCTTGTCCCGACCAATTTGCTTTAGCTCTTGAAGAACTAATTATAAATGCTCAATAGATGTATATGAAAATATATTATTAATTTAACTTAAGGTTTAACGACATTTCAGCGACCCAGGAGATGATTTAACTAAATAGCATTGAGAATACAATCCCCATATAATGTTATGTGGCTTGTATTCTTAATGCTATTTATCACAATGTACTCTTCGTATTATTTTCCTCATATCTCCCACCATGTATAAAGAGCCTGATACTAATAGCAAATCCATATCGCCACAGTAGCTCAGAGCCTTTTTATATGCCTGCTCGTAATCTTCAATCGCCTCACAACTCGTAGTATATTTTTCTACTTCAACTTTTAATTTTTCTGAAAGTTCTGCTCGTGCGCTATGTGGAGTAACAGTAATAACTCTACTCACCTTTGGAACTATAGTTTTTATCATCTCTTCTACCCGTTTATCTGCCAGAATTCCTAAAATCAATATTATTTTATTATAGGTAAAATACATGTCAATACTCTCAGTAAGTTTTTCAATACCGTCAATATTATGTGCTCCATCTATAACAACCAAAGGCTTTCTATGCATTATCTCGAGTCTTGCTGGCCACTTTACCTTCCCAAGCCCTATAATTATATCATCCTTTTTAATCATCGCACCTTGCCCTATAAGCTCCTCTATAGCATGGATTGCTACAGAACAGTTAAGTAATTGATGTTTGCCCAGAAGTGATAACTTAATAATATAATCATTACTTGAAGTTTGAACTTTAATCTTTTGAGTTATATCATTATTGCTTATATATACTGCCAAATTCTGTGGTACTTTTATCAATTTGCATTTCCTTTCCCTACATATCTTTTCTATTACTTCTTCGCTTTGCTTTTGCTGAGGAAATATAACTACAGGAATTCCTGCCTTAATAATACCTGCTTTCTCATAAGCAATCTTATCCATTGTGTCTCCTAATATTAGAGTATGATCCAAGCTAACAGATGTAATAATACTTAAAATAGGTGTAATTACATTTGTTGAATCAAGCCTTCCACCAATTCCCACTTCAACTACTGCAAAGTCTATATTATTTTTATAAAAATATAAGAATCCCGCACATGTAATAATTTCAAATTCTGTTGGATTACTATATCCAAGCTCCACTACCTTTTCTACAGCTTTTGAAACCTGTGTTATAATGTCACTTAAATCCCCTTTAGAAATATTTTTATTATTTATTTGAATCCTTTCTTCAAACTCCTCAATAAATGGCGAGATATATGAACCTACCTTGTATCCAGCCTCTACCAAAATCGTAGTCACCATTGCAGTGGTAGACCCTTTTCCATTTGTCCCTGCAATATGTATACATTTTAATTTCTTATGTGGATTCCCTAAAAGTTCTAATATTTTCTCGGTTCTTTCAAGCCCAAGTTTGCTACCAAACTTGGCTGTGTCTTTTATATAAGCTATAGCCTCGTCGTAATTCATACTTATCATTCCTTTCAAATAACTAACCTAACTAATTGGGTGGGGACGGTTAACAACTTTTAACTTTTTCATAAATTCTATACCATTAAATTCTATACCAAGATAGGGACAGTTAACAACCCTTTATATAATTAATTGTTTAAAATTATTTTAGGAAGGGTTAATAACTAATAGGACATTAGTTATTAACCCTCCCCTTTGCATTCATTTACTTCCATGCTTGCATAAAAATGCCCTATAGAATAAACTTTTTGAGTCTACTCTATAGGGCATAGTTCTAAATTTTACTAAGTAAATTACTTAGCAGCAGTTACGTAAGCGCCTTGGAACCAATGTTGTCCTAAAGCTGATGTACGAACACCTTTAATAGTTGGTTTTGAAACCATTCTATTTGTGTATCCATAAATAGGGATTACAATATCGTTTTCCATGATAATGTCTTCCGCTTCATGAAGTAGTTTCATTCTCTTAGTTGGATCTAACTCTTTTTTTGCAGCCAATATTTTTGCATCATATACTGGGTTGCTGTATCCTGCATTGTTATTACCTGAACTAGTTGTAAGTAAATCAAGGAATGTCATTGGATCTGTATAATCTGCAAGCCATCCATCTCTTGCTAGAATGTAGTTCTTATCAGTTCTTGTTTTTATAAATACTTTCCATTCTTGATTCTTAAGTTCTATATCTATTCCAAGATTAGTCTTCCACATATCTTGAACAGCAGCAGCTATGTTTTGGTGTCCTGCCAATGTGTTATAAAGGAAAGTCATTTTAGGGAATCCTTTTCCACCTGGATAACCTGCCTCAGCAAGTAATGCTTTAGCTTTGGCAACGTCTCCCTCCGCTGGGTAATAAACTTTGCTAGCAAAATCTTTACCATTTGGTTCTAAACTACCTTTTGGTACAAATGATGTTGCAGGAGTTTCTCCACCTTTACTAACATTTTCAACTATGTCTTTTCTGTTAATAGCAAGAGATAATGCTTTTCTTACTTTAGGATTCTGTAAAACTTTCGCAGCCGCTGGATTTACCTTAGCCGCATTTTTTGAAAGGTTTAAATCATAATAATAAGTTCCGTAGTTTGGAGTTATTATGCAACTACCATCTGCTACAAGCGCAGGAATTTCTGATTGTGGAGGTGTTTGTATTACATCCATTTGTCCTGCTTTAAATGCTGAGAGTGCTGCTGTTTCATCTTCTAACATTTTATAGTTAAGAGTTTCAAGTTTAATCGCTTTAGCATTCCAATATTTGTCATTTTTTACAAAGGTCAAAACATCTTTAGGTTTCCATACTTTCATTTTGAATGCACCATTAGTAATATAAGTAGCCGGTTTAGTTGCCCAAGCAGTATCTTTATCTGCTACATCTTTTCTAACTGGCATATATGTTTGGAAAGCTAAAAGCTCTAAAAAATATGCAGTTGGGTTCTCGAGAGTTACTACAAGAGTTGAATCATCTGTAGCCTTAACTCCAACTTGGTCAACTGTTGCGGATTTTACACCAGCAGTTTTTTTGTCAGCTGCAAGTTCACTTTCATTATACCCTTGAGCATTCTTTAAATAAAACATCTGGTAAGAATATACAGAAGCAGTAGTTGGCTTTAACACTCTTTTCCATGCATATTCAAAATCACCAGCAACAACTGGTTTACCATCTGACCATAAAGCACCTTTTCTAATATGGAAAGTATAAGTCAACCCATCTTTTGACATTTTATATGAATCAGCCATACCAGGAATTGCTTTATCCTTATTGTCTAATGCCATTAAACCTTCAAAAGCATTTCCGATAACGTCCCCACTGTCAATTGCCTGACTTAATGCTGGGTCGATAGTCTTAGGTTCTGCTCCTAAATTAAAAGTTATTACTTGTGGTACTTTTCCAGAAGTATCCGTTGCGGTTTTAGTTCCACAACCTGATAGTAATGTTACACTTACAGCTACCGAAAGCAGAGCTGCACTAATCTTTGTTGATTTCTTTTTTGTCATTTTTTAGTTACCCCCTATTAAATATATATATAAATTCGGTGCAGAGCATCGAACTATAATCAGTAGTATAACCTAAACATAATTTTTATATTATCTAAAATAAGTGACAAGCCACAAAGTGGTCTGCTCCTAAATTCTTAAGTTCCGGGTCTACCTCAGAACATATTTCCTTAGCATATTTACATCTACCCTTAAATCTACAACCCGGCGGTGGATCTATAGGTGATGGTATTTCTCCATTAAGCATAATTCTCTTTCTTAATGCTGCCTGCTCAGGGTCTGGTATTGGAATAGCTGATAGCAGTGCCTTAGTATATGGATGCATCGGATGTCCGTACACTTCATCACTTTTTCCTATTTCAACCATTTTACCTAAATACATAACTCCAATTCTATTTGATATATGCTTAACCATTGATAAATCATGAGCTATAAATAGGTAAGTTAATCCCATATTTTCTTGAAGCTCTTCTAACATATTTATAATTTGCGCTTGTATTGAAACATCAAGTGCAGATATAGGTTCATCACATATTATAAACTCTGGCTGAACAGCTAGTGACCTTGCTATACCAATTCTTTGTCTTTGACCACCAGAAAATTCATGTGGATATCTATTAGAATGTTCACTACTTAATCCTACTGTTCTTAGCAAATCTTGAATTCTCGCCATTCTATCCTTACCTCTATAAACTCCATGAATGTCAATTGATTCACCAACAATATCTCCAACAGTCATTCTCGAGTTTAACGAAGCATAGGGATCCTGAAATATCATTTGAATTTTTTTTCTATAAGGAAGCATCTGCTTTTGACTTAAGCTTGACAGATCATGCCCATCATATATTATTTTTCCACCAGTGGGTTCATATAACTTTATTATTGTTCTTCCACAGCTGGTTTTTCCACAGCCTGATTCTCCAACGAGTCCTAAAGTCTCCCCTTTGTTAATTGTAAAAGATATACCATCTACTGCTTTTACATAACTACGATTTGTCCCAAATAATCCCTTTTTTACTGGAAAATATTTTTTTAAATCTTTTATTTCAACTAGTACTTTATTGTCACTCATTATAAACCTCCCCTTCCAACCGGTGCTTTTATCTTTGGTGCATCAGGGTGATTTAAAAAGCAAGCAGCATTATGCTCAGGACTAATTTGAAATAATGGTGGTCTTTGAAGTTCACATATTCTCATAGCATAATTACATCTAGCTGCAAATGGACAACCTACAGGAGGTTTTAACAAGTCTGGTGGTTGCCCCTCTATTGGTCTCAATTTTTCCCTTATGGTACTTTTGGGATTTGGAATGCTATTTAAAAGTCCCCAAGTATATGGATGTCTTGGGTTATAAAATAGATCCTTAGTAGAACCCGTTTCTGCGATTGTTCCACCATACATAACATTTATTCTGTCACAAACATCCGCAACCACTCCTAAATCATGTGTTATAAGGATAATTGAGGTGTTTAGTTTTTGTTTTATATCCTTCATAAGCTCTAGAATTTGTGCCTGTATTGTAACATCTAGAGCTGTTGTAGGTTCATCTGCAATTAACAGTTTAGGTTCACAACATAATGCCATAGCAATCATTGCACGTTGCCTCATACCGCCAGAAAATTCATGAGGATATTGTTTCATTCGTTTTTCAGGGCTCGGAATTCCAACTAAAGAAAGCAGTTTAACTGACCTATCAAAGGCTTCTTTTTTGTTTAATCCTCTATGCTTTAGTAACGGTTCCATTATTTGATTGCCTATTGTAAATACGGGGTTTAGCGAAGTCATAGGATCCTGAAATATCATTCCAATTTCATTTCCACGTACTTTTTCCATTTCTTTCTCGGAAAGCTTTACAAGATCTCTTCCCTGAAATATCATTTCACCATCTATTATCTTACCAGTATCTGAGAGTAACCTCATAAGTGACATCATAGTAACGCTTTTCCCACTGCCAGATTCACCTACTATTCCAAGTGCCTCACCTTTATTTAAGTAAAAGGAAACTCCTCCTACTGCTTTCACCTCTCCCACATGCGTAAAGAAAGATGTTTTTAAATTATTTATTTCAAGTAATCTTTCCATAATTTCCTCCTTAACTATTTTCTCATCTTTGGATCTAAAGCATCTCTTAAGCCATCACCAAGGAAATTAAACGCAAGTATTGTTAAACAAATTGCCATTGCCGGAAAAAATAACTGATATGGATAAAGTTGATATCCTTCTAATGCTTCCGACGCAAGACTTCCCCATGATGCTTGAGGTGCAGAAATACCAAGTCCTATAAAGCTAAGGAATGCTTCTGTAAATATGGCACTAGGAACAGACATTGTCATTGTCACTATTATTGGTCCCATACTATTAGGAATAAGATGCTTTAGTATTATCCTCATACTAGAAGCACCCGAGACTTTTGCCGCAAGTACAAATTCCTGCTCCTTTAGAGCCATAATTTGAGAACGAACTATTCTTGCCATAACTACCCAAAAGGATATTGCCATCGCGATTATAATATTTAACATACCTCCATCAGCCGACGGATGATTTGGTTTACTAAGAATAACCATTAATAAAATAACATAAATCATGCTAGGAACTGACCAAATAACGTCAACAACTCTCATCATTAAATTATCAACAATACCACCTGCATATCCGGCAACACTACCATATAGTATTCCAACAACAAGATTTAAAATACTTGCGACATATGCAATGGTAAGTGAAATTCTTGCCCCATATAATATTCTAACAAATTGATCACGTCCAAACTTATCAGTACCAAACCAATGAAGTCCACTAGGATTTTGATTTGCTATCCTAAAATTCTGAGAATAATAATTATATTTCGATAACATTGGTCCAACTATAGCAAGTATAGTTATTAAGATAACGAAAACGAGTCCTCCCATAGCAAGTTTGTTTTGTTTTAGTCTTCTCCAGGCATCTTGCAAATAAGTTTCACTTGGCCTAACTATTTCATCTGTTTTTTTCTTATCATCTGGTATTCTCTCAAATAGCTCAGAATCTATTTTCATTAATTCAGTATTTGTTTCCATGTTTATTCACCCCCTATTATTCTATTTTTATTCTTGGATCAATTACTGCATAAAGTATATCAACAATAAAATTCGAAAGTACTAAGAAAGTAGCATCTAAAGTTACAAAACCTATTATTACTGTATAATCTCTGTTTGTTATACTTGTAATAAATTCTCTACCCATACCTGGAATTCCAAACAAACCTTCAATTACAAAACTTCCAGTTAAAACTGCAGCAAGTAGTGGTCCAATATAAGTTACAATAGGAATTAAAGAGTTCCTTAAAGCATGTTTGTATATAACTGTATTTTTAGAAAGCCCCTTAGCCCTAGCTACTCTAATATAATCTGTTCTTATAACATCAAGTAAAGCTGATCTTCCAAGCCTTGCAACAAAAGCCATTGAAGATGCACCAAGAGCAATTGATGGTAGAACATAGTCCATAGGAGATTCGAGCCCTATAGCATGAAACATCTGAAGCTTTATAGCAAACACATAAATGAGTAATGTCGCAATTACAAAACTCGGCACCGTAATACCAATGGTCGATATAAACATACATAATTTATCTGGCCATTTCCCTTGATTTAGAGCTGCGATTACTCCTAAATATACACCTATTAGCATGGCAAAACCCGTAGCAACGAAACCCAGTTTAGCAGAAACTGGAAGTGAATATCCTATGATTTCATTAACTGTCCGTCCTTCATATGTCATTGAAGGACCTAGATCACCATGCGCAATGTTTGTTAGGTACATTGTGTATTGTTCGAATACAGGTTTATCTAACCCGAATTTTTTGTTCAAATTCTCTAAAACCTGTGGGTTTAGCTTTTTTTCACCAGAAAATGGTCCACCAGGCATTAATCGCATTAAGAAAAAAGTTATTGTGAGAACGACAAAAACTGTAACCACAGTTGAAAATAATCTTTTAAGAAGAAAACTTAACATCTTTTTACCCCTTCCATCCTAATACTGTTTATACTTTTATCTTTCTTCCTATACAACTACTAATATTGGATTTAAGATTATAGATATAATTATATTATCCATTAAAATTCTAGCCATACAAAATATTGTCAGTGTTTTTATTTATTACAATTTCCCCTCCCACATATTCTTATTTAAGTATAATTTGAAATTTTTAAAAGTCAATGTAATATTTTGAAAATTATGTCGATATTCTTAATATCATTAATAATATATTCATATTCAGATTACAATTCGTTCATTTTTTTGTAATTTTTCCATATGTTTTCTGTTTTATTGATATGATTTGTATATTATGCAAATGCTACCATTGGGGTAATGGTTTTCATAGTAAATTTTATATAATAGAATTAAATAAATAAAAGAACATATAAAATACATTTATATACATTATTTATTCTTAATTATGCCGATATCTAAATGCTAATTTTTACCATTACGTTACTTACACTAAAATCCTTTGCTTCATCAATACCCTGCATTTTCGTTCTAACTATGAATTAATCCCATTCATTTATTGAAATATTAAATTATTTAGACCCCCCCTATATATTTCATAGAAAAAGCCCAAAATTTTCACTTTATCAATACCTTAAACTCATTATTAAAACAAAAAAACTATAGAATAGACTTTATTAAGTGTCTATTCTATAGTTAACTGTTTACCTTTGATATAAAATTATATTAAATTTTCTATACTTTGAACTACTACCTTGTACATTTCTTTATATTTCTCACCTTTAGCCCTTTCCTCATCTACTACAGAGGCTGGAGCTTTAGCTGTAAATTTTTCATTACAAAGTTTTTTCTCAACTCTATCTATTTCCTTTTTATATTTTTCTTTTTCTTTATTTAATCTTTCTAGTTCTTTTTCTAAGTCTACAAGCTCTAGTAATGGCATATATATCTCGGCACCGATAGTAACTACTGTAACTACATTTTCTGGTGCTTCATCTTTAGTATTTAAAAATTTTACTTCACTAGCCGATGCAAGTTTTTGAAAATATACCAGACCTTCTTCAAATGCTTGTTTAGCCTGCGTCGCATATATAAATACCTTAGCTTTTCTTGAAGGTGCTACATTCATACCTGTTCTAGCATTTCTAACATCTTTTATTGCTTCTATAATATAGTTCATTTTTTCTTCCGCTTTTTCATCATTAATCACTTCTTCATACTCTGGCCATTTAGATATCGTTATAGATTCATATTCATTATCTAAATGAGTGTAAATTTCCTCTGTTATAAATGGCATAACTGGATGAAGTAGTTTAAGTCCAGTTTTTAATACTTTGTTTAATACATTTAATACGACGCCTTTAGCTTCACCATCTTCTGCGTATAATATAGGTTTTACAAGTTCGATATACCAATCGCAGAATTCTGTCCACATAAAGTCATGGGTTTTTTGAAGCGCTATCCCGATTTCATATTTCTCAATATTTTCTGTAACTTCTTTTGTCACAGTATTCATTCTTGATAATATCCATTTATCTGCTACAGTATAATTTTTACTATCTTTATATTTCTCCATTAGTTCCTTATTAAAGTTCATCATAACAAATCTAGATGCATTCCAAATTTTATTAGCAAAGTTTCTAGCCGCTTCAACTCTTGACTCATAAAATCTTATATCACTGCCTGGTGAATTTCCTGTTGCCAGTGAAAATCTTAACGCATCTGCACCATATTTGTCTATTACATCTAATGGATCAATACCATTTCCTAGTGACTTAGACATTTTTCTTCCCTGTTCATCGCGAACCATTCCATGCATTATTACTGTCTCAAAAGGTACTTCCTTTAAATTATAAATTCCTGAAAATATCATTCTTGCAACCCAGAAGAATATAATATCGTACCCTGTTACTAAAACACTTGTTGGATAAAAATACTTTAAATCCTCTGTATTACTCGGCCAGCCAAGTGTTGAGAAAGGCCACAATGCTGAACTAAACCAAGTATCAAGTACATCTTTATCTTGCTTTAGATTTGTACTACTACATTTAGAACAGTTAGTTGGTGCATTAACTGAAACCATCATTTCCCCACAATCTTTGCAGTACCACACTGGAATTCTATGCCCCCACCATAACTGCCTTGAAATACACCAATCTTGAATGTTTTCCATCCAATTGAAATATGTTTTTTCAAATCTTTCTGGAACAAACTTGGTTTTATTTTCCCGAACAGCATCAATTGCAGGCTTTGCAAGAGATTCCATTTTAACATACCATTGCTCTGATAACATGGGCTCTACGGTAGTTTTACATCTATCATGAGTACCTACATTATGGGCATGATCCTTTATTTTAACGAGTAGTCCTGCACTTTCCAAATCGTCTACTATAACCTTCCTAGCATCATATCTATCAAGTCCTGAATATTTACCATAACCGTCACTTATAGTTCCATTTTCATTAAGCATTACTATTTCGGGTAAATTATGTCTCTTTCCTATTTGATAATCATTAGGATCATGTGCTGGAGTAATTTTAACTGCGCCTGTTCCAAACTCTACGTCAACGTAATCATCTGCAACTATTGGTATTTCTCTATTTACTAGTGGTAGCATTATTTTTTTCCCTACTAAATGCGTGTAACGAGCATCATTAGGATTTACTGCAACTGCCGTATCCCCAAGCATAGTTTCAGGTCTTGTGGTAGCTATTTCTAAGAATTCATCACTGCCTACTACTGGATACTTTATATGCCAAAAGTGACCCTCTTGTTCTTCAAATTCTATTTCAGCATCCGATATTGCAGTCATGCATTTAGGGCACCAGTTTGTTATCCTATTTCCTTTATAAATAAGTCCCTCATTATATAACTTAACGAAAACTTCTCTTACTGCATGATTTAAATTTTCATCCATAGTAAAGCTTTCCCGGGTAAAATCAACAGAACAACCCATTTTCCTTATTTGCCCTCTTATTTTCGCTCTATATTCATTAGTCCATTCCCATACTTTTTCAAGGAAGACTTCTCTTCCCATTTCTTTTTTCTTAAGCCCCTTCTTTAAAAGTTCATTTTCAACCTTTACTTCTGTTGCAATACTAGCATGGTCCTCACCAGGTAACCACAATGTGCTATACCCTTGCATTCTTTTAGTTCTTATTAAAATATCTTGAAGAGTATTGTCAAGAGCATGACCTAAATGAAGTTTTCCCGTAATATTTGGTGGTGGCATTACTATTGTAAAAGGTTTCTTATCTTTATCAACTTTTGGTGTGAAAAACCCTTTTTCTTCCCACCACGCATAAAGTCTTTCTTCAAACTCTTTGGGATTATAATTTTTATCAATATTATTATTTTCTTCCATAATTAATTCCTCCTAAGTAATAATTTATTATTTCAATTCCTTTGACGGGTGAATTTTTTAAGCAATAAAAATAGAGCCTTCGTCTATAAAAGGACGAAAAGCTCGCGGTACCACCTTTTTTCCTGCAAATTTGCAGGCTCTTTATAATTTAACGATTAAGAAAACCGTCTTTGCCTACTACTCAAAATTATAATAATTGGCAAAGAAGCTCCGAAGCTACTTCAAGGTTTTTCATATAGAAGATCTTACAGCCTAGGAATCTTCCTCTCTTAATATTAATTTCCCTCTACTCCTCTTCATCTAAGCTTTTGAATATTATTGTTTAATTGTATCTCATTATTATTTGATTGCTACAATATTATTATTTAATTGTATGACATTAATATTTAATTGTAATTATACCTCTTAATTCTTATATGTCAAGGAATTTCACTTTCAGCTTACAATTCAATTAAAATTGTCACATCTATACAACATTTCATATTATATAACAATAACAACTTTATATTATGGAGGTATCTATGAAAATCAAAAAAATATCAGTTTTATCCCTATTCATTTCACTTGCCTTAGTTTCTACATTTTTCTCTGGATGTGGACAAAAAACTAGTGATGCTCTAGTAAAAGTAAAACTAAATGAAGTAGTTCGCTCTATTTTTTATGCTCCTATGTATGCAGCTATTACTCAAGGTTACTTTAAAGAAGAAGGACTTGATATTGACCTAACAACAGGTCAAGGCGCCGATAAGACTATGCAACAAGTTTTAAGTAAAGCTTCCGATATTGGTTTATGTGGACCAGAACAAGTTATTTACATCTACAATCAACACCGAACAGACTATCCTGTTCTTTTCGCACAATTAACACAAAAAGATGGATCTTTTCTAGTATCTAGAAAAGCTGAGACAAACTTTAATTGGGAATCCTTAAAAGGTAAAACTATAATAGGTGCAAGACCTGGTGGAGTACCCGAAATGGCTCTTGAGTATGTCCTAAAAAACCATGGTTTGAAACCTGGCGTCGATGTGAAAATCATTACAAACCTTGCATTCACAGCTACTTCTGGTGCTTTTAAAGCTGGTATCGGTGACTATGTTGCTCTATTTGAACCTACTGCCAGTACCCTCAAACAAAATAATTCAGGAAATATTGAGGCATCAGTTGGAGAATCTGCTGGAACTATCCCTTATACATGCTTTTTTTCAACAAAATCTTATATAGAAAAAAATCCAACAGTAATGCAAAAATTCACCAATGCAATATACAAAGGTCAAAAATGGGTTAATAGTCATTCAGATAAAGAAGTCATAACTTCAATAAAATCTTACTTCCCTGGTACAGATGAAGCTGTACTTATTTCATCTATCAAAAACTACAGAAATATAAATGCTTTCTCAACAAACCCAACATTAACATCAGAAAATTTAACAAAACTTATGGATATAATTCAATCCTATAAACCATCACTAATCCCTTCAAGACCAGACTTTAATAAAATAGTTAACACAACTTTTAGCAAGAAAGCAATTGCAACTTCAAAATAAATAGTAAATATTAAAACAATTGAATGAAGGTCCGGCATTTATAATGTTCTGATAGTAGATAATTTGTTAACAGTCTCTAAGTTTATTCCATGAAAAATTTCCTAACGCACTTATAAGGCAGACTGTCTCAGAAGTGCTAGCATCCCGTCCTTGGGCTGCTTACGGATATTTTTCATTACATAAACTAAGATTCTGTAAAACTTATTATATACTATCTTTCACACTCATAAATACTGAACCTTCATAATTATAATTGATTATGCCCATTCATCTTTCCTTTATATAAATACTTATCTATCATACTTTCTTGTTCATCTGCTAAAAGCAATAAATATATCCTATCTAGCAGCAAATCTATGTTTAATTAACCATCTCTTAGCAAAGTCAACTCCATCTTTCATTTCAAATAACTTACATTCTGCGTTACCAACCTTGCCCTTTTGTACATTAAAATTATTCTCAAAGTCTTTCCCAATTAGCATGAAATCTTCTGTATCATACTCATAATCCTCAAACCATTTAAAGCACCTATCACCATTCTCAAATATTGCAGCACCCATACGTTCTTTAGGCATTTCATTCATAAGTGATTCTGAAAGATGAAAACTGGTGCAAGAATTATATCCTACTCCTAATAAAAGAACTTTTGCTTTTAAATTATACATTTTGCCAAGAGGGGAATCCATACCAAGTTGTGGAGTCAATGGATGATTTTCAATAATGTGCATTGCATTTCTTCCATTTGCACTAAATGATACATGTGGATGATTTGACCGTATTGTGCTCGGAAATGTTCTAAATAATTCTGCAATGCGCCCCATTCCTCGTGTTGGTGAGATTTCAGGGTCAAATGCTGGCATATTATCATATATTGTTTGTATCCACTCTTTTGGTACTGGTGGTTTGCTCCATTGCACAGGATCACTCCACTCTCCACTATGAGCTGGCATAACCAATGTTCCATCGCTTCCTACTGCATTCATTAATGCAGTTATTACAGTCTGAGCCCCACCACAAACCCATCCTAAGTTTGACATTGAAGAATGAACTAATAATATATCACTGTTATTTATACCAAGCCTCATCAAATCCTGATAAATAGTATTAATAGTATTAGGTTCTCTTGTTTTATTGATTATTTTCTCTTCGCTCATTTATTTTACTCCTTTTTTAATTACTCCATAATAACTTTATTTTCATACTTATAAACCAATAAATTGCGAGTACAACATAAAACTTCACTTAATTATACTAATTAATCTCATCCTAGGACATTCTATATTATAGATCTATAATCCTTTAAAAATTATTTTATACAACAAATCGGAAAATAATACTACCCAACTACTTCCCTAATGTACCTCCCCCTTGTAATAAAGAAAGCTACGATTTGCAAAACTATATAAGCCGCAACCACGCAAAGTGATTTATTAAACATATACTCTCCATTTGCTACAACTCCAAATAATATTGATAAAAAATATGTTATTAAACTAACTGCCAAAATTACTGGAGTAAAAAAGATTATTGTAAGTTCCTTTGTTAAAACCTTTGATACTTCCCTATCTGTCATACCTAATTGAACCAATTTTTTCACTCTTTCCTTTTCCGCATCAACACCCGTTAACACTTTAAAATACAATACCACTCCACTGGATATTAAAAGCATCATTCCTAAAAATAAACTTGAGAAAAGAATAAAGCCATTTTCTCTTATGCTTTTCTCTAAAATTTGTTGTTTAAATTCTGGTTTTAAAGACTCGTCTCCGTGATTTGATTTCTTTAATTCACTTAAAATACTATTAAAGCTTTTATAATCCTTAGAGTCTTTTAATTTAATTAATTGGTCATAAGAAACAACTTGTAGTCCTAACTTATTTTTTATTTTTTTATAATCTTCATCATTAATTATAAAAGCTGTTCCCCTTGAATAATCTAATGAATAAAATTCATTAGTATATAGGCCTTCTATATATTTTTTTTTATTTTTTTCAACATATATATAGCTATCCTTGTCCATAGTAGCTAAAAAATCCTCTATGCTTATATTCTTATTTTTTTCAAGCTTCATAATTTGTTCTTTTTGTTTAGACAAATCATTGAAATTAATAATTACGTCACTACCTTTAAACTTATTATCTTTATTAGATTTAGATACCTGTACTAGTTCTCCTTTATTTACAACCACCTTTGTCCCCATATGATTATTGTAATTATTCTGGCTTATAATAGCAGTATTCCCATATGCCATAACCTTACCTTCATAAGCTCTGTAATCCATAATATTTATGGTTTCTAAAATTTTATACTGTTTTATTGCTCCACCGCTGGCTTTTACTATGTTTTTAATCTCCTGCTCTGATATTTTATTAAGCTTAGTATTTTCTATAATGCTAAAATCATAAGGATAAGTAGTGTTTATGTCTTTTTCTATTGTGCCATATATACTATATGTCATGCTTATTAAAGTAATAGCTGCTGATGCCAATATCAAAACTAAATAAATAACGCTTTTATAAGACATAAACTTATGCTGCACACTGGATAATACCAAAAGGTTATTATTGTATGTCTTTTTAAAATTCACAAGTACTCTATTTACCATAGATATTAACGAACCTATTATAAAATAAGGTGCTATTATTGTTATTATAGCAATTATGAGCAGTGCGCTTTCACTTTCTTTAAATATTTCTTGTTTAACTATTTTAGGAAAGAGATACAATGCGGTTATTAATGCTATCAAAGATATTGTTCCAATTATGAAATTGCTCCTGCCTATCTCTGCTTTAGAAGATGATTTTATGAGTTCTATTATGGATAGCTTTCTTACAAACATCAGCTGAAATATTGAGTTTATTAAGAAAATAATTAACGCTATACCTATACACATAAAGTAGGTCTTTATATTCAAACTAGGTCTAAAATTGTCAATCCAAAGTATTTTACCTATTACCATATAAAAAAGTCTTGAAAACAAGGTTCCTACTATCATTCCCGTTAGCAGCGACGTAAACAGTATTAGAATATTTTCAATAAATAACATCTTCCTTAAATCCTTAGTAGTAACCCCTAAAGTCAAATATACTCCAAATTCTTTTCCCCTATATCTTATAAAGGATATAGTTGTATAGGCAATAAATACAATTGAAAATACAATCATGAGCATCAACATAGCATTTACGCTATCCTTTAAATCATCTGCCTTAGAAACCTCTATAAATTCCTTACTAAACACTAGACTACCATACATCAATAAAACAGCAATAATAAAGCTATTAGCTATAAAGTAAGCTATATATTTTTTAAAATTAAACTTAATGTTCTTTATTATTATAGAAGAAAAAGTCATTATCTCTCCCCTCCTATAACACTTTGTGCTTCTAGAATTTTATCAAAGAATTTGTTTCTATCACCCTCTGATATTATTTCTAATCTTATAGCCCCATCCTTTATGAAAATTATTCTTTTACAGAAAGATGCTGCAAAGGCATCATGAGTTACCATAATTACTGTAGAACTCTTTTCCTCATTCATATTCTTAAAAGTTGTCATTATACTTTTTGAAGACTTTGAATCCAAATTACCTGTTGGTTCATCAGCAAATATAACAGAGGGCTCACATATGAGTGCTCTAGCAGCTGCTGTTCTTTGTTTTTCTCCACCAGATATGTTATAAGGGTATTTTTTCTGAAGCTCTTCTATACCTAAGTACTTCATAATATCTTTGGCTCTCTTTTCTATTTCTCGGGGATTAACTTTATCTATTATTAAAGGAAAAGCTATATTCTCTTTAACATTTAAACTATCCAAAAGATTAAAATCTTGAAATATAAAACCAACCTTCCTTCTTCTAAATAAAGCCAGCTCATCCTTTTTCATTTTAATAATATCCTGTCCATTAATATGAACTTCTCCTGATGTAGCTTTATCTATACCACATAATATATTTAATAGCGTGGTTTTCCCACTTCCACTAGGCCCCATTATCCCTATAAACTCACCCTTGTCCACATTAAAACTTACCTCATTAAGTGCTATAACCTCTTTAGCATCTTTAAACGCATTATAAACTTTAGTAAGTTTTTTGATTTGTAATATTCCCATAAAAATCCACTCCTTTATTGTAGCTTAAGTATAAATCTAATGTCTTTATTCTCTAATTGAAAAACATTACTTAACCTTACAATTTTGAAAGGTAGCTAATTTCTACTATAGTTCCTTCCCCTACCTTAGACTTAATATGGATTTTATGACCTAATTCATCAGCCACCAGCTTAACCATATATAGCCCAATTCCTGATGACTTTTTATTATTTCTACCATTAGTCCCAGTAAAAAAAGCCTGAAATACTCGTGATATATCTTCCTTCCTTATGCCTATCCCTTTGTCTTCTACACATAATGTTATGTAATTCTCTTCTTCCACTAGACTAAAGGTAACATAACTATTTTCTTTTTCTGAATACTTTATTGAATTAGCTATTATCTGCTCTAACATATACTTTGACCACTTTTTATCTGTGTATATATAGTATTTTTCATCTATAATAACCTTTGGGTATACCCTACTATATATAAACTCTCTTTTTTTATTATTAACAGCACTATTTACGAGCTCCCCTAGGTTAATCTTCTCCGGAATATAATCTTTTGCAAATTCATCTAATCTAAACAAATTAAGAGTTTCTTCTAAGTTATCCTGTAGCTTCTTATTCTCTTCTATTATGTCATAAAGAAAATTGCTATTTTCTAACTCTTTTAAGGTTATTTCTGAAGGAAAGTTGTTAATATTGAACTTCGAAGAAGATGAACATCTTCCCATGTGATGATTTAACCCCTTTTCACAAGCCAAATCTATAACTGTTATAGATGTTTTCATATTGTGCACCCATTGAGCCATAAGGGTATCTCTTCCTTTTATCCTATTTTGCATTTTATAAAACTTGTTTATATAGCTATCATGTATTTCATTTATAGTATCAAAAACTTCTACATTATTATCAAATTTCCCCTTATACTTTGGACTTTTTTTAGCTTCATCAAGACTTATATAGAAATTGTTATACTCAATAATTTTACAAATAATAAAAATCATTAAGAAAAATAGACTTACAGTTATAGGATATATAATTTCTCTACTATTAAATATTAAATAATAAAAGCTCACTAAAACCACCGTATTTAGTAAATATATAATTATTGCTGTTTTTTCTTTTTTCAAAACCATTAATATTAATTTAGTTAAACACATATCCCACTCCTCGTTTTGTAACAATTGAATTTTCAGCTTTCAAATCTTTAAGTTTCTTTTTAACCCTAGTTATATTCACAGTTAAAGTATTATCATCAATAAAAGCCGTGTCATCCCATAATGTTTCTAGTAATTCTTCTCTAGTTATAACCTTTCCATCATTACTCATAAATAACTTTAGTAGCTTGTATTCATTTTTACTAAGCTCCACTATCTTTTCTTCAAACTTTAACCTCATACTATCGCTGTTCAAAGTTAATCCGCATACATTAAATTCTTCAGTAGCAACCACATTATTTGTTCTTCGCAGCACAGCATTTACCTTTGCGAGTAGTATACCCATGCTAAAAGGCTTTGTTATATAATCATCTGCCCCTAGCTCCATTCCTCTAATTTGTTCACCCTCTTCACTTCGAGCTGAAACAATAATTACTGGAACCTTAGATTTATTTCTAATGATTTTTAAAAAGTAAAAACCATCAAAGGTTGGAAGGTTAATATCTAATATTATAAGATTAGGCTCTATACTCTGCACATCTTCTAATACATTTTCGAAATCATTTAAGAGAATAGCGTCATACCCATAAGCGTTTAAATATTCCTGCATATACTTTTTCAACTTTAAATCATCTTCTATTATTAAAATTTTATTCATAGTAAATCTCCTGTTTTTATATTTATAATGCTAATTATACCATTTTTTTAATGAATCTAGATATATTTAGAATTAAGGATACGCTAAGAAATGTCGTTAAATCTTCCCTAAGGCACATTCAAAAAAATAAAAAGGCACAAGAAGATTTAGATTTAAATCCACTTAAACCATTATATACCAATATAAAAATATTAACCCCAACTTAATTTTCTAAAAAATATTCCTCTGTTAATAAATCATCTCTAACAGAATTAGTAAATTTAATATGACATTTTTTATACGTTTCATTATTATTTCTTCTTATCCAAAAGGTAACCAAAAAACACATTCCCTTTGCTTTTAAAAACAATTCCCATTCATCCCAAAATTCCATATCATAATATTTAAGATATTTACTCAAGTTCATCCGATTATATGGTATTATCATATCAACTATAAATTCTCTATGTCTTCATAGATTAAAGCATCATCATCTAGACTTCTCTATAGTGACTTACAATGAGAAGAGCAGAAACATTGAAATTCCATTTAGAAATTCTTCTTTTGCGAATATAACATCCCCGTAAGCCTCACAGGAAGTGAGGCTAGCGAACCCGAGACAGGACGTCGAGTGTGAGTGCTAGGGTATTTTATATAAGCAAAAGATTAGAATTTCTTAATGGAATTTTCAGTTTCAAACTCTTATTGCAAGGCACGCAGGAGAAATTTTATACCTTATTAATCTACCTTTTTGTCACTTGCTGCCTCATCAAATGCAGTTTTTATTTCTTCTTCAATCTTAAGATTCTTAAAGGCAATAGACATCATAAGCTTTAATCTATTAATTTGATTTACTTCACTTGCACCTGGGTCATAATCTATAGCAGTTATATTAGCACCTGGATTTCTTCTCTTTAACTCTTTAATCATTCCTTTACCGGATACATGATTTGGAAGACAAGCAAAAGGCTGTACACAAACTATATTTTTTGTCCCACTTTCAATAAGTTCAATCATTTCAGCAGTCAAAAACCATCCCTCACCCGCTTGATTGCCTAGCGATATAATAGGTGATGCCCCCACCGCCAGCTCCTGTATAGTTTTGGGTGCGTCAAATCTTTTGCTCTTTTCAAGAACTAATTTCATATGCTTTCTATAACTTTCTATATATTGAATGGCCATATTATTTACTATTTTATCAGTTTTACTTTTTCCTAAATACTTATATTTAAAATCAGCATCATAAGCACAGTATAAGAAAAAATCAACTAAATCAGGCAAAACTGCCTCTCCGCCCTCACTTTCAATAACATCAATAATGTTATTGTTAGCTATAGGATCGAATTTAACTAAAATTTCTCCAACCAGGCCTACCTTAGGTTTAACAATATTCTTAATTTGTAAAAGATCAAAATCAGCGACAATTTCAGTAATATTGTTTTTAAACTCTTTGCTTTTTCCTTTAGCTACAGAAGCTTTACATATTTTCACCCATTTTTCATAAAGTAAATTAGCTGAACCTTCTATTACTTCATAGGGTCTAACCTTGTAGAGTACTCTCATCAGTAAATCACCATATACTAATGCCATAAGTGCTTTCTTAATTATTGGATAAGTAAATTTGAAACCTGGATTTTTCTCAAGACCAGCAGCATTCAAAGATAGAACTGGTACAAGTGGGAAACCTGCATCCTTAAGACCTTTCCTAAGGAACCCAATGTAATTTGTTGCCCTACATCCTCCACAAGTTTGAGAAATTATAACAGACGTATTTTTCACATCATATTTACCTGATTTTAATGCTGCAATTAGTTGCCCAACCACTATTATTGTAGGATAACAAGCATCATTATTTACATATTTCAAGCCTTCATCTACAGCTTTAGTATCTACCGCTGGTAATACTTGTAAATTATAGCCTGATGCATTAAATGCTTCCTGTAGAAATTGAAAATGTATTGGTGACATTTGAGGACATAATATTGTATGCTTCTTCCTCATTTCTTTTGTGAACATAATTTTACTGTCCATTTCATGTACCTTACTCGGAACTATTCCATTTTTATCTCTTTCATTAAGCGCAGCTTTTAAAGATCTAATTCTAATTCTTGCTGCTCCCAAATTATTTCCCTCATCAATTTTTAAAGTTGTAAATATTTTGCCATTATCTTCTAAAATCTGAGCAACTTGATCTGAGGTCACCGCATCAAGCCCACAACCAAATGAGTTTAGTTGAATAAGTTCAATATTTGGCTCGGCAGATACAAAACTTGCTGCTGCGTATAACCTTGAATGATAAACCCACTGATCTACTGCTCTTAGAGGTCTTTCAATAACACCTAAATGAGCCACGGAATCTTCTGTGAGTACAGGCATATCAAAGTCAGTAATTACGCTCGGTATTCCATGATTAATCTCTGGGTCTATATGATATGGTCTTCCTGCTAAAACGATACCCCTTTTACCAGTTCTCCTAATATATTCTATGACTTCCTCGCCTTTATTTCTAATATCTAATTTTACCTTTTCGGCTTCTGTCCACGCCATCTCAGCTGCTACTACTACTTCTTTTTTACTAACTCCAAAATCAACTAACTCGTCAGTTAATCTCTTTACTAGTTTTTTCTCATTATCTAAGGAAATAAATGGATTTAAAAATCTAATATTTTTATCTTTTATAATATCCATATTGTTTTTTATAACTTCCGGATATGAAGTTACTATTGGACAATTATAATGGTCATCTGCATCCTTTTGCTCTTTTTTCTCATATGGAATGCAAGGATAAAATATTAAATCTATGCCCTTATTTATAAGACTCATTATATGTCCATGAGCAATTTTTGCAGGATAACAAGCAGACTCTGATGGAATTGTCTCTATCCCCATTTCATATACTTTTTTAGAAGATCTTTGAGATACTTCAACCCTAAACCCTAAATTCGTAAAGAAAGTAAACCAAAACGGATAATTTTCATATATATTAAGAACTCTTGGAATTCCTATTACACCTCTAGAGGCATCTTCCTTTTTTAGTGGAGTGTAATCAAATATCCTTTTATATTTATAATCATAAACATTAGGTATCTCTTCTTTTTTGTTATTAAGTCCTAGTGCCTTTTCACATCGATTACCAGAAATAAATTCTCGATCATTATCAAATTTATTAATTGTAAGAACACATTGATTAGCGCATTGCTTGCATCTTCCCATTGAAGTTTCCACAACTAGGTTGCTTAGCTCCTCTATTGATAATAATGTTGAACCCTTAGCATCAACATATCTTTCTTTAGCTATAAGTGATGCACCAAATGCTCCCATTAAACCTGCAATATCCGGCCTTACTGCTTCTCTTCCTGATACAATTTCAAAAGCACGAAGCACTGCGCTATTATAAAAAGTTCCACCTTGAACTATTATTTTTTTACCCATGTCCTTTGGATCTCTTATTTTAATAACCTTAAGAAGTGCATTTTTTATTACAGAGTAGGAAAGTCCTGCTGATATATCTCCTACAGAGGCACCTTCCTTTTGAGCCTGCTTAACTCTTGAGTTCATAAACACTGTGCACCTAGAACCTAGGTCAACTGGGCTTTTAGCACATAAGGCTACTTCTGCAAATTTTGATACATCCATATTTAAAGAGTGAGCGAATGTCTCAATAAATGAGCCACACCCAGATGAACAAGCCTCATTTAACATTATACTGTCAATTACTCCACCCTTTATTTTTAGACATTTCATATCTTGTCCACCAATATCTAATATAAAATCTACTCCGGGCATAAAAAACTCTGCCGCCTTGTAATGAGCTATAGTCTCGATTTCACCAATATCTACCTTTAAAGCTGCCATTATTAATTTTTCACCATAACCTGTTACTGCTGAATTTATTATGCGTACACCTTTAGGCAAAATAGAATATATGTGTTTTAATATTTTTCTAACTGAAGTTAATGGATTACCTTCATTGCTTCCATAATGAGAGTATAAAAGTGCACCTTCCTCGTCTATAAGTGTAACTTTAGTAGTTGTAGACCCCACATCTATCCCCAAATAACAATTCCCAGTGAAACCTTCAAGTTCACGCCTTTTTGCTTTATATTTACTTTGTCTTTCATTAAAAACCTCTAGCTCATGATCATCTGCAAATAGGGGGCTGAATCTACGAACATCATTACTGGACACTTCCTTTAGTTTTGGAAGCTGATTCTTTAGTTCCTCAAAAGAAATAATAGCATTATCCTTGGATGACATTGCAGCACCTACCGCTACAAACAACTGAGAATTGCTTGGAAATATAACTTGATCCCCTGTAAGTTTTAAAGTTTCAATGAACCTTTGTCTAAGCTCTGACAAGAAAAATAATGGCCCACCTAGAAATGCAACATTTCCTCTAATTGGTCTACCACAAGCAAGTCCACTAATAGTTTGGTTAACCACTGACTGAAAAACTGAAACTGCAATATCTTCTTTCGCAGCACCTTCATTTAATAATGGTTGAATATCAGTTTTTGCAAAAACACCACATCTTGCAGCAATTGGATAGATAGTCTTGTAGTTTTTCGCAAGTTCATTAAGTCCTGTAGCATCAGTTTGTAAAAGCGATGCCATCTGATCAATAAATGCTCCTGTACCTCCAGCACAAGTCCCATTCATTCTTTGGTCTATTCCTCCATCAAAATAAATAATCTTAGCATCTTCTCCACCTAGTTCAATAGCCACATTAGTCCTTGGAATAATATTTTCTATGGCGTAAGTACTTGCTACTACTTCTTGAATAAATGGAATGTTCATCCATTTAGATAGAGCTAGTCCACCAGATCCCGTTACTACTATAGTAATACTAGATTCTGAATACTTTTTATAAGCCTCATATAAAAGCTCAGCGATTATACTTTTTATATCTGAAAAATGCCTCTGATACTTACTATAAATAGTTTCTTCTTGCTCATTTAAAACCACTATCTTAACAGTAGTCGATCCTACGTCCAATCCAACATGTAATATATTTTTCATATTTACCTTCTCTTTCCTCGCAAGTTTGACTTATTTGTATTTTTTAATATAAATTTATTTATTAATATTGTTCCTTATATATCCACCAAAATTATTGTTAGTCGTCAAACATTTATATAATATTATAACTCAATAAATATGATACTTTCAACCTATTTTTGTATTATTATTTTACAACATAATCTTTATTATAGCATTTATATACCTAATTATATAAGTATCGGCATTACCCCTTAAATGTTGTTAAATATTGTCTGAGATCTTGAAATGCCGTTAACAATACATTATTGAGCCTCATATAATAAACTATAACTCTCAAGGGGATGATAAAATGATTAAAGTAGAAATTAGTAATATAAGTATGAATTATCACTCTTTAACTGCAGAAACTGCTGCTCTAGCAGATATCTCATTTGGTGTACAAGAAGGTAACTTTTTAAGTATTGTAGGGCCTTCTGGTTGTGGAAAATCTACCTTGCTTAATATAATAGCAGGTTTAATTACTCCATCACATGGAAAAATAATAATCAACCGACCGCATGATAGCTCAAACTTATTAGAAATTGGATATATGTTTCAAAAGGATCAATTGTTTGACTGGTTAACTATATGGGACAATGTGCTTCTAGGTCTTAAAATTAACCATTGCATTACAGATGAAACTAAGGAAATGGTTAAAAATCTTTTAATAAACTATAATCTCTGGGAATTTAGGGATCATCACCCTAGAGAATTATCTGGAGGCATGCGCCAAAGAGTTGCTCTGATTCGAACCTTAGCTTTGAGCCCTGAAGTCCTTCTTTTAGATGAACCTTTTTCAGCTTTAGACTATCAAACTAGATTAAACATTAGTGATGAGGTTTATGAAATTATTAAAAAGGAAAAAAAGACTACAATAATGGTTACTCATGATATTGCAGAAGCCATCGCAATGTCCGATGAAATTATTATACTTTCAAAACGTCCCGCTATAATTGTTAAACACATGAATCTTGAATTTGGAGAAGATTTTCCTTGCCCACTTAAGCGCCGCGAAGCTCCAAATTTTAGAGTTTACTTCAATGAGATTTGGAAGGAGTTGAATGGTAATGCTGATTCAAAGTAATGAGCAAAAGGATTACATTAAAAATGTAAAAAAGAAAAAACACATCATTATTTTTACAAGAATAATAATTCTAATTGTTTTTTTCAGCCTTTGGGAAATAGCTGGAAGACTTAACTGGATTGATTCTTTTTTAACAAGCACACCATCAAAAATGCTTAAATCATTTATACAAATATATAATGAAGGCACACTGATAACCCATATCTCTATAACATGTTTTGAAACCATAACAGGCTTTCTACTCGGAACCATCTTAGGCGCCTTAATTGCAGTACTATTATGGTGGTCAGATTTTATTTCAAAGGTATTAGATCCATATCTCATAGTATTAAACGCCTTACCTAAAATAGCACTTGCACCTATTATTATATTTTGGGTAGGCAACGGAATAACGGCAATAATAGTGATTGCTCTCTTAATATCAATAGTTGTAACTATAATAAGCATACTTAGTGGCTTTAGAGAAGTTGACGAAGATAAAATTAAGCTTTTAAAAACCTTTGGAGCATCTAAATTACAAATCCTAATCAATTTAATTATTCCTGCATCTATTCCTACTCTTATTTCTGCACTTAAGATCAACGTAGGCCTTTCATGGGTTGGTGTAATTATGGGTGAATTCTTAGTAGCTAAGGAGGGTTTAGGTTTCTTAATAATCTACGGTGGCCAAATTTCCCAACTAGATATGGTAATGATGAGTATAGTAATACTTTCCATTTTAGCTTACCTTATGTATGAAATGGTTGCCTTTCTTGAACGAAAAGTGGTTGGCAAAACTAAATAAAATTTCCTCATATGTGAATATAATTTAAAATCCTTGGACAGTATTTAAATAGAAGATTGCACTAAGGAGGGTAATAATGGAATACTTTCAAAAGGCTAACGCTATATACAATACTAAAGATTATAGCAGAGCAATAGCTCTGTATAAAAAAGCTGCAGAAATGAAGGACAATGAGGCTAGTGCGCTTTATAATACCGCAGTATGCTTTATTCATTTAAAAAAATACGAAATGGCAATACCAATATTTCATTCTGCTATATCCATCCGCCCTGAAAGCAAATACTATTTTAACCTAGCGTATTGTTATGCAATGTGTGTTAACAAACAAAAAGCATTATATTATTTCAATGTTGCTTGGACATTAAATAATGAGGATGAAGATTGTGAAAAAGCCATTAATCTATTACTAAAAAGCTATAAAATAACTCCCTGATTCCAGGGAGTTATTCCTAAAATTTAGGCAGCTATTTTTTTACCACTCTCCTGCTATACTCTCCTGCTTATGGTCGATAGTAAATCTGTTACTATCAAAATAATCCCCACCAATTAGAAATGTAGGATCCACATTAATCCAAGTATTTTCTTTCTCTATATATACTTGATTCCAAGCATGGCTAACCCAATTGCTTCCGTTAAATCCCTGGCCAGTTATAATTCTTACTTTTATATTATTAGCTCTGCACATAGCAACGTACAGACAAGCATAATCAAAGCATATTCCACTTTTCGAGTTGAAAGTTGGGATGGCACCGGATGTTACTTGTGTATCATTATTTAGTACTTTATTTGCTTTTTCGTCGCTATAAACTACTTCACCGCCTACCCATTTATAAATAGCATTTGCTTTGCCTCTTGTTCCATTTTTACCTTGCACTAGGTTAATTGCGAACTTATTTATTTCATCATTAGACTTAACCCCTTGCTCTAGAGTAATACCATTGTAATAAACTATTCCCTTTTGCTTATTTTGCAGATTAGGTTCTGATGTAGAACCATCTTTTACTACAATTTTAAAGGAGTTATTAACAACATTCGGAAGATTTTTTGCAAGCTTTGAATTAGTCAAAGGAATAACTACTTCTTTGGATATATAATTATATACTTGAGATTCTTCCAAATACTTATTGTATTTATCTGTTGCATTAAGAAGCGTCAGGAAATTCAATATAAAAGTAATAACAACTACATAACATATTGCTCTAGGCACTTGGAATATTGCCCCTGCTATTCTTTTTAAAAAACTACTCTTATCCTTTAACTTATTCTCAATGCTATCTAGCAGAGGATAAAACGTAATGTGACTAATGGAGTTTATTACAAAATTCATTATACTGTAAATTATTAGTATCACAAGTGGCATCAATAATATATAAATCACTAATGGTTTACTATTGATAAAGTCTATAATGTTTATAGGTATACTTTTATAAATTTTCTCATAAACACCTACATCATGCTGAATAAAAATTTTTTTAGTGTAAAAAATACCTAAACATAAAGCAATTAGAAAAGAAATACTTTGAAAAGCTCCCTCAAAAGCTCCTTTTAAATGCTCAGATGAGAATTTAAATATAAAACCTTTGATTATTGGATATATAAACAGTAATAGTAAAAGTAAACTTACTGGTTGCTTAAACACTCAATCACCTGCTTTCGTTAGTAACATCTTTGGAATCTGGAAAAATGGGTAATTTTTGATGCTCCTATAGATGCTCATACACATCATCTACTCCATTAATTAAATCTTTTAACACTTTTTTAATTTGCTCCCATGGAAAACCTCTTCTTAAAAGATAGTCTCCTAGCTTTTTATATGTCTTTATTTTCTGTGATTCTGATTTAATTAATATGTTGTATCTTTTACTAGCTAATTCATATAATTTATTATAATCTTCCTCATAAGTTTCATCAGAAAATGGTCCTTTTTCAAATGTGGACTCATCGCATAAGTCCTCGCTCTTGTCATCTTTAGTTATTTTAGCCAAAACCTCTTTAATTATTGTGTAATCATATCCACTACGAGCTAAATAGTCTGATGTTTTTTTATAAAGTTTCCTAGCGTCATTTTCACTCTTTGATAATGTCACGAGTTTTTTTTCACCTAACTTCAGAGCTATTTCCAGTTGCTGCTCACTAGTGATTTTATTAAGTGCCTCATAAATTAGCTCTTTTGGAAGAGATTTTTTTAATAATGTAAACTTGATTTTGTTTTTTCCCATAGATCTAATTTTTTCTTTTATAAATAACTCTACAAACCGCTCATCATCAATAAAATCATACTGCTTTAAAAACACCATTACTCTATCTATAGTTTTAATATCAAATTCTTTTAACATTAATTTGTCCACTACTTGCTTCGCTGACTTAAAGCTTCTTTCTAAAAAATGAAGCGCTACATTTTTTCCCTTTATATAATTATCTTCATTAACTATATCCTCTAAATTCTCTTTCTCCATGGCTCTACCTTTAGTAATATTGTGAATATATACAAGCTCTGCATCACAAGCAAAAGCGAATTCATCGTTCATATAAATATTAACTCTACGTTTGTTTCTCTTTTGAATTTCAATTTTTGTTATAATGCTACTCAATATTAACCTCTCTTTTCTGGCAAAAATATGTGGATTGTTGGTTTTTGTAATACTTTTCTAGAAATATTATATAGGTCTTTACTTTTAACTTTCCCCATATTTTCCATATCTTCAGTAAACTGATATATATCCTCATTGTCCATGGCTTGATGAATCACATAATTGCCAAGATCCGTGGAATCCTCCAGTGTTGATGCTATGGCTGTTTTTAGTATCTTTTTCATCAGAGCTATTGTATTATCATCAAAAACTATTTTTTCACTTTTAATATCTTTAATCACAGTATCAATTACATCAATTGCTTCATCTACGTCTTTCTCTGCCACCGATGTATAAATATATAATGTTTTAACGTTATTTGAAGTATCTAAATGAGTGTAAACATCATAGGACAATCCTCTTTCCTCGCGTAGTTCTCTAAATAATATAGAATTAGAACTTTCACCAAATTTAAAATTCAGTATTCTAAGTGCTAATTCCTCATCTTTAGATAATCCATTAAAGGTATATAAATAAAGTATGGTGCTTTGCTCAATTTCTTTTTTATATGAAATCTTTTTTGTAAATTGATGATGCTCAAATATTATTTTTTTCTTTTCAAATTTTTTGTTAGTCCAACTACCAAAATGTTTTTTCACCATATTTATTATATCCTCATGTTCAAATGGAGATACAATAGAAATAAAAGAGTTATTAGGCACGTAATATTTATTATAAAAATCAACAAGTTGTTTTCTTGTAATATTTTTTATTACGCTCTCACTACCAATAGTATCTTCCCTAAGTGGACTATATTTAAAAGCGATTTCATTAACTCTCATAAAGCTTAGATCTTCAATGTCATCATTAATTGTTCTAATCTCCGAGAGTATTACTCCCCTTTCCTTTTCCATTTCATTAATTGGAAAGGTTGAATTTAAAAGCATGTCTCCTATAAGTGTTACTGAATTCTCTAATTCTTGATTCAAAATTGTAGCACTATATACTGTACAATTGAAATCCGTATATGCATTATACTCTCCACCTAAATTTTCCAGATCACTGTTTAGCTTTTCATTAGTTCTAACCTCAGTACCTTTAAAAAGCATGTGCTCTATAAAGTGTGCGATTCCCTTTTCATTTTTTTCTTCAAAAAGCGAACCTATATTTATTCCAACATGAACTGCTGCAATTTGACTATCCTTTTTAATGGTAATAATTCTAATACCATTACTTAATTCGGTTTGTTTTGTATTAAAAATTTCTTTGCTCATTATATTCTCCTTTAACCAAAAGCTGTGTTATTAAAATAATTCAGCTTATTTAAATGATTTATTATCATAAATTAATTTACCATCTTAAAAAAACAAAAAGCTATATACTTTACTATATCATACTTTTAACTATTTTAGACTATATTCTTAACCAATTTGAAACTATGATTAATTTCCTCTGCAATGAAAAATTTCTATTGACTAATGGCGAAATACAGCGTAAAATAAAGATTCGAGTCAAATACTCATAGACAGTTCGCAACCATCCTGTCTTAAAATAAAACTATGGAGGCGCAAAATTGAATATTAAATTAAATGAAGGAACTATGTCTGTAAAAATAAGAAAGATCGTTTTTGCAGCAATAGTGGCTGCAATTTATGTAGCTTTAACTCTAAGCTTATCGTTTTTCAGCTTTGGAGTTATTCAATATCG